>RCNC010000249.1_pt1 | contig 32285 bp, 31 predicted proteins | sample 2041301 | NCBI WGS metagenome assembly RCNC01 (sample SAMN09708231, study PRJNA481090) | Marine sediment metagenome, whole genome shotgun sequencing project. | biome: marine sediment; feature: ocean; material: sediment; isolation source: Sewage treatment plant 13A marine sediment (STP13A) ... | reverse complement strand
TGAACGGTGGTTGGGCACAGGACGGTTTCGCAGCTAATGGTGACTTCGGTTTCATCATGCTCGGTGGTGGTTCTTCAATTACCCCAGGTGCTGTATCTAATTTTGGCTTCTTTAACGACGATATCGCTAACACCACCTGGTTTGGTGGTAAAGCAGCTTTCAAAGCCTCTGAAGCGATGACCCTCACCGGTATCCTCGCATATGGCGATTTCGAAGATGCAGGCGATGGATTTGAAATTTCCGGTAAACTCGCATACGGTATCTCTGATGGTGCTAAAATTACGTGGGATATTGGTTACCTGGCTTGGTCTTCTGACACTATTAACGAAGAGAGCCCATTCGGTACCGCTCTGACTCTTGAAGTAGCTTTCTAATTGCCTCACTAATTAGATAACAAGGTTCGATTGAAAAGAGCCGGTCCTCTCACGAGGATCGGCTCTTTTTTTTTGGTTCATCCGGATAACGCCTTCCTGAAACAGGAATGCGCATACTGGATGTCCCCCGTTTGGTGCCGCCGAGCAAAGGCAATTTGATGGACAACTGAATGATGATTACAGCATTGAGGAACTCGTTTACCGGGAGCGCTTTTTTTTCAGTCATCCCATGAGCGCAAAAACAGAGGCTCTGAGCCCGGTTTGAGAGACGGCTGGAACGGTATGATGACGTTTCCGCCGGGGAAATCAAAAACTCCCCAGTCCAGCTTGGAATACCAGATTCCAACGATTGATCCCTGAGGGTCAAGTACATAGGCCCCCTGATATCTCCACATATAGCTCCTGGCGAAATCGGGGAGTTCGGGCATTCTGTCCAGTGCGATTACCCAGGTTTTCAGTTGCTCCGGTGTCAAATCTACCTGAGTCCAGAAATCCGATTGGACCGTGTATCTATTATCAATTCCCATGATGGTGTCCGGTTCAAGATAGATACCGTAGTAGAAGTAATTGTAATTGGGGATCACCTGGTATGACCTGAAAACTCGGGTCACGTCATTGTGCTCACGGATTGTTCCGAGGTTGGCATTGACAGCGCATGAGCTTGAAAAAAATAACAGATACAGTGATAAAAAAATCACTACGATTTGTTTCATCTTTATCTCCAGCGGTATAGTTTCCCCTGCAAAATATCCGTTGTCCCTCTGGCCATCAAAAATCTTTATATTGTTGCCTTTCTGCCAGGCAGAGGGGAGGGGCGGGGGATTATTATAAATGATAGTAATAGTGCTCAAGTTTGGCTATTAATTAGTGGTACAGATATGTAATCTTGAAAAATCTTTTATTTTCAGGCTATATGGCCTCATTACTCTGCTGCCCGCATTACTCGCCGGACAGCACTACTATTCACTCCAGCTCTGATGGTCAGGCTCCGGGAACAAATGACAGAATCTGAAGAACAGTCGACAATCACAACAACATATAAATGGCCCGTTTTTATCCTGGTCACGGCCGGTGTTTTTCTGTCAACAATGGACAGCAGCATGGTCAATGTTGCCTTGCCCTCAATCATGCGTTCCTTTTCCTCATCGTTGATTCAAACCCAGTGGGTTGTGTTGATCTACCTGCTCACCATAACCGTAAGCCTGTTGTTCTGGGGGATTACTGCAGATCACCTCGGCACAAATGCTGTCTATTTATCTGGTGTAGCCACCTTTGCCCTGGGATCGGCATGCTGTTCGCTGGCTCCGGGGCTATCCTGGCTGATCGGTTTTCGTTTCATCGAGGGGCTTGGAGCGGCGATGATGATGTCTGCCGGGCCGGCAATTATACGTGATGTCTTTCCCCGGAGATCGCTTGGCAAGGCACTCGGGCTCGTGGGGATAGCCACCTCGATGGGATTGATGAGCGGTCCGGTGGTCAGCGGTTTTTTAATCAGCAGCTATTCATGGAGAGCAATATTTCTGGTGACCCTGCCGGTCAGTTCTGTTGTGTTGATGTCTGGTTTTTTTGTACTGATGAAAAAAAATGTTATTTCTGTTCCGGGCAGGAACCGAGAGTTTGATTGGAAAGGGGCATTCTTCTGGGCCGCACTGATCAGCTCCATTATTCTTTATGGCCATTTTCTTCCTGCCCTGAGTCCGGTTTTGAAAATTGCAGGATTCTTCTTAGTACTGTTCTTATCCGCTCTTTTTGTCTGGTCAGAAAAAACTCGAAAATCTACACTTCTGCCGCTTCATTTATTTGCTAAAAATTACTACCATATCGGCTTGATCACTTCCGCCATCTCTTTTGCCACCCTCTTTGTGGTGTTGATACTGATGCCCTTTTATCTTGATTATATAAAAGGGCTGTCACCAGATCTGATTGGTCTGGTGATGCTGGCTGTTCCGGTGACCCTGTTCGTGGCATCGCCAAGCGCCGGGCTGCTCTATGATCGTATTGGCAGCAGATACCTTACTACGGGCGGGCTGCTGTTGAGTTGTGTGGCCTTGCTGACACTGACTCAACTGGAAACCGCTACCGGGTTGATACAGATTTCCTGGAGATTGTCCCTGCTTGGCCTGGGACAGTCAATCTTTCTTGCTCCAAACACCGCATCCCTCCTGAGTCGGTCCAGAGATGCTGACGCAGCTGTAACTTCAGGACTGCTGGCAACTTCAAGAAATCTTGGTATGCTTTTCGGAGCCGCCTTTGCCGGAATTGCCTTTGCTGCCTGGTTTGGATATTTCGCCGGGGGAACTGCGTTGAGGGACTATCAGCCGGGACAGGCACCGTCGTTCATGCTGGCCTTTCGTTTCACCATGTTCTGCACGGCACTTTTCTCGGTTACCGCAGCAGTTGTCTCCTGGCAGCGAGAACGTTAAAAATCTTTATTCCCTGGGTAAACGGACGATAACTTCTAATCCGTATGGCTCATTTTGATTTATCGACAGCGTGCCGTTGTGTTGTTTGATTATCTGTTCAACCAGGGTCAGGCCCAAACCGGTGCCGTATATTTTTGTGGTGTAGAACGGATCGGTTGCCTGGCTCATATCGTCACTTGCTATGCCATTCCCCGAGTCGCTGATGACAATTGCGATATAGTCCTGGTCATCATGTGTCTTTATCGTGAGGGCTCCGCCATTGGCCATGGCTTCAATGGAATTCTTGAACAGGTGCATAAAAACCTGCTGAATTTTTTCAGCATCGACCGATATTTTCGGGTCGTTCCCTCTCAGGTCGATGCTATAGGAGATATTCTTCTTCTTCATTGTTCCGTAATAAGCCATAACACTTTTACGGATCAGCGGATATAACGGCTGCTGCATTTTAACCGGCGAACTTTTGCTGACAAAGGTAAAGAGATCATTCAGTGTTGACTCAACCTTTGCCGCCTCACTTGTCATAAGATCAAGAAATTTAACGATTTTTTTATCGGAAATACGACTTGCAAGTAAACGGGATGTGCCGCCGATGGAGGTGATCGGGTTACGAATTGCATGGACCAGCTGGGCGGACATATGGCCAAGTGCCGAATATCGTTCAGCTTCAACGAGCAGATCCTTACTCTTGTCGAGTTCTTGTGTGACAATCTCCAGTTCGGTGATTTTTTTCTGCATGTCGGCGTAAAGCCTGGAATGCTCGATGGCAAGGCTGGCCTGTCCTGCAAAAATCTCCAGCGCTTCAATATCTTGCTCAGCTATCGATTCCCTGGTGATAAAATTGTCCGCTATGAGAACCCCAAGTGGCCTGTGAGGGGAGAAGAGTGGAACAATGACAAAACTGTCTTCCTTGAGGGTCTTGATGAGATCAGGGGGGATCGTAACAGCTGCCGTGCCGTTCTTGACAAGAATTGAAGTTCTGTTGTCGCAGGCGTAAATAAATGGATGAGCATGATCTGAAGCTGGCACAGAGAGGGAACGGACAATTTCATTGACGATGATGTCGCTTGCTGAAGAGTCCTGGTCCCGCTGCTGGAACAAGTCTTCAAGTCGAATATTGTTTCGGTCGATATTGGTCCAGATGTCTCTTGCATCTTCTCTGCTTCCAGGTCCGATTGCCAATGTCCCCTGCAATAGTTTCTGATCATCGTCAAAAAGGGCGAGAAAGGCACGATTGAACTGGAGTCCCTCTTCAGATGTTATGCCAACAAGGATGGTCTTCAACACCTGGTTGAGTTCCAGAGCATTGATATAGGCACTGTTCATTTTCAGGATGAGCTGGTGGAGAAATCGTGCCCGAAAATTTCTTAGCTGAAGTACCTGCTGGAAACGGCGGTTTTCAATAGCCAGCCTGCGTTTTTTAAGTGTTTGCCTGACCGTGTGGTAAAATTGTTCGATATTAACCGGCTTTGTCAGGTAATCGTCTGCTCCCTGCCGTAAACACTGGAGTGCCACCTGTATGTCGGTTACACTGGTAACCATGATCACGCCGAGATCTGGGTAATCGCGGACGAGCTCCACAAGGATTGCGTTACCATCACGATCCGGTAGGCTGATATCGAGGATGACAAGTGCCACCGTCTGATTTTGGACGATACTAAATAATTCTGCTCCGCTGTTTGCTGAAACTACCCTGAATCCCTGGTTTGACAGGTATGTTTTGAGAAGAACAATGATCTCGGGAGAATCATCAACGATAACGATTATCTCATCATCACTGAGCAACGGGCTCCTGGTCAAATCTTTTTCAGCGGCAGAGAGCAGATCAACCATAGTATCTTTACTGTTATAGAGCCTTGCTGGTGCAAATTTCAAGGGGAGGCAGGCCAGAACCCGCCTGCTGATAATGAAATCGAAACCGTTTACTTACTGTATTGTTCCTGGATCCAGTTTACTGGTTTGGTTGAAAAATAAAAATAAAAATCGTATAACCTGTTCTTCTGATCTGTATCTCGGGCAAAAATGCTGCCCCTGGACGATTCGTCATATTGACACATATCAAGAGAGATTCATTCGTGCAAAAATTTTTCTCAGCCGATGGCCCGCTGGCCGCGCACCTGGACGGTTATGAGTCGCGCCCGGACCAGGCCCGTATGGCACAATCGGTAGTAGAGCTGTTCACTGCTCCAGAGCAGGGGGTACCAGGTCACCCCGGTTATGCCAAAATACTGATGGTGGAGGCGGAAACAGGAATTGGCAAAAGTCTGGCGTATCTTGTTCCGGCAGTACTTTCCGGGAAAAAAATTGTGGTGTCAACAGCGACCATCAACCTCCAGGATCAGCTGGTGGATAAGGAAATACCGCTCATCGAAACGATTCTTGGTGAAAAAATCTCGGCACTCTGTGTCAAGGGCAGGCAGAATTATCTGTGCCACTATCGCTGGTATCAATATCGGAGCTCCCCGCAGCTTACGCTGGTGGAAGATGAGCAGTTGTCAAAAATCGAGTCCTGGCTGGAGACAACAGAGACGGGTGACCGGTCTGAGCTTGACTGGCTTCCCGACCGTTCTGCTTTGTGGCCTAAAATTTCTGCTCATTCCTACCAATGCCTGGGCGGAGAATGTCCCGAAGCAGCATTGTGTTTTATCAACCGGCTCAGGAAAAAAGCCGGCTCGGCACGTATTTTGATTGTTAACCACCATCTCTACTTTTCTGATCTCACCTTACGGCAAAATGGATATGGTGAGTTGCTGCCCCGTCACGAGGCGGTAATCTTCGATGAAGCGCATCACCTGGAGAATGTGGCAACCTCCTTTTTTGGCACCAGCCTCAGTCAATATCAGCTTTATGATTTGATCGGTGATATTATTCAGCAGGCGGATAGTGATCTGTCCCCGGATGCTGCAGATAAAATGGTTGGTATGGCACAGGGGATAAAGCAGCGTGTTGAGCGATTTGCAGCACTCTTTCCTGCCAAGCGGGGCCGTTACAATCTTTCTGAGTTTGTCAGCCAAAACCAAAACTGGCATGAGGAGGTCCAACTGCTGGCGGATGGTCTGAGACGAATGGCTGAAGATCTGTCTCTTCAGGTTAAGCATGGTGATAGCTGGCGGGTATTTGAAGAACGGGCCCGAGACCTCAGGCACAACCTGCTTTTTGTTGGCCTGCCCGATCCCCAAGAAACCTCTGGCAGTCATGTTTACTGGTATGAACGACGAGAGCGCGCTATCTCTCTATCTGCAACGCCAGTCCATGTTGCTGATGACCTGCAGCGGACGCTCTATTCGATGGTACCAAATTGTGTGTTGACCTCGGCCACCTTGTCAAGCGGTAATAAATTCGATTATATCTGTCAGCGACTGGGGCTTGATGAAGAGATAGAGATTCTTCAACTGAAATCACCGTTTAATTATCAGGATCGCTCAATTCTCTACATTCCTGAAGACAGTTTCCCCGAGCCATCTCATAATGAATATGATAAAGCCTTGTGTGAGCGCATTGAAACGCTTCTCGGAATGAGTCACGGCAGGGCTCTGGTTCTGTTTACCAGTTTTCGGGGGATGGACCTGGTTGCTGATTATCTGCAGGACAGGCTCGGTTATCCGATTCTTGTGCAGGGGACAGCGTCGCGTAGTAAACTGCTTCATCTTTTCAGGGAACAGACCGACTCTGTATTGCTGGCAGTTGCAAGTTTCTGGGAAGGTGTTGATATTCCGGGGAAATCACTGAGTGCTGTAATTATAGACAAATTACCGTTCGAGGTTCCCAGCGATCCGGTGGTTCAGGCCCGAATGCAGGCAATTAACAACAACGGTCAAAACCCGTTTTTCGAATTTCAGGTTCCCCGTGCAGTCCTTACCCTGAGACAGGGAGCAGGACGGTTAATGAGGTCGGTACAGGATTGTGGTATGATTTCTGTTATGGATATACGGCTGTTCAGTAAAAGATATGGTAAAATATTCCTCAAGAGTATGCCGCCGGCGCCAGTTATTCGTGAAATAAAAGCTGTTCAATCTTTTTTTGCCGAGATAGTCGATGATAACTAATACCAGGGAAAGATGATCACTTGATGGATTTGAAAAAGCTTATTGCCAGGGAGGCGAGTGAAATTAACAGGGTCATGCATGACGATATAGATCGTCTGTCATCCACTCTTGATCCGTTACTGGCGGAAATACTCGATTATGGTCTTTTTGGTGGTGGCAAGAGGATCCGTCCTCTCCTGACAGTATTGAGTGCACGCCTGTCCGGCAGGGATGACCCGGAGTTGTATCACCTGGCCTGCGCCTTTGAATATCTCCACGTCGCAACCCTGTTCCATGACGATGTCATTGACCATGCGGAGAGTCGTCGCGGAAACGTCTCTGTGAACAAACGGTACGGCACAATTGGCGCAATTCTGGCGGGAGATTTTCTCCATGCCCACTCAATGGCCATTGTTGGGAGATATGCCGGATCCCCTGGGTTGGAGGTGTTTAGTGAAGCCACCAGAGGAATGGTGGATGGCGAATTTGTACAATTGCGAAACGGTAACAACCTCAATCAGTCAGAAGAGGATTATTTCACGGTTGTCATGGGAAAAACAGCATTGCTCATCGGGGCTGCTTGTGAGATCGGAGCCATCTTTGGAGGAGCAGATTCTCAGAAACAGTGGGTACTGAGGACGTATGGCATTAATCTTGGCTGTGCGTTTCAAATCGTTGATGATCTTCTGGATTATCTCGGAGACCAGGATGTGACTGGAAAAGCTGTTGGCAATGATCTCAAGGAAGGGAAGATGACACTTCCATTGATAATGGCCCTGAAAAATGCGCCTGCTGACGGAAAAAATCGACTGCTTACCCTGCTGAAACATGAGCGGGCAGACAGCTTTGCTAAGGTTGTTTCGATTATCGAAAAATATGATGGATTTGGCAGCGCTCGCAAAAAGGCCGAAACTATTATTGGCCAGGCCCTTGAACCGCTTGGGCTGTTTACCGGGGAGGAACACAAGAAAAGTCTCAGTATTCTCGAGGGATTGTCAGCGTATGTGTTGATGAGAGATAAATAGCTTAACTAAACTGATTTTTATTAATGGCACGAGCAGCGACCAGAAAAAAGGCAGCAGGTTCCCGCAAGCGTCCGACAAAGAAGAGGAAACAGGCAGGCTTTCTGGAACGAGTCAGCTACCGGAAAATTGCCTATTTTCTGGCACTTTTCTGTTTGTTCTTTTTTTCTATATGTGTACTTGGCTACGTTGTTTTCTTCAGAACAGTGGTGGCCGCAGAGCTGCCCTTTGAGGAACATGATATTCAGTTTGAAGAGGCGGTAGTGCCCAGTCGGCCCCCTGCTTTAGCACCTGCGGAAAAGAAACGTTCGCAGGTGGCGATTATCATCGATGATATGGGCTATCATCCCGAGGTGGGGCGTGATTTGATTGCACTTGAGCTTAATCTTTCGTTTTCATTTTTGCCCCAGGCGCCCTTCACACCGGAACTGGAAGAGATGGTATACCAGAAAGGTAACGCGATTCTTCTTCATCTCCCCCTGGAACCAAGGAGTGCAGAGTGGGATCCGGGTCCCGGTGCGCTCTATCTCAGGGATGATTCAGCCACAAGAAGGAAAAAATTTAATGCTGACCTGCAGCTTGTTCCCCACGCAACAGGGGTGAACAATCATATGGGTTCACTGTACACTGAAGATCGACAGGCGATGGAAGAGCTTGTTGAATTGTTGTCTGAGCGGGGGCTGTTCTTCATAGACAGTTTCACCACGTCAGCCAGCAAGGGGTTGGTGAGTGCCCGGGAGAAAAAGGTCCCAACATCGAGGCGACATATTTTTTTAGATAATGTCCAGGAAACAGAGGCCATCTGCCGGCAACTTCAGAAATTGATCAAACTGGCAGACCACCAGGAGTATGCCATTGGTATCGGTCATCCCTATCCCCAGACGCTGTCGGCACTGAGCAGCTGTGGGCTGGAGATGCTGCAGGGTGTCTCGGTTGTCGGTGTTGATGAGCTGGTACACTAATGGAGTAAAATGATGAGAATTGGTATTATCGGTACTGGCCGCCATGGCAGTAGATATGCAAATCATATCGTCAACGATTGCAATGGACTTCAGCTGACGGTTATAGCCAGGCGGTCGGAAGAGGGACGGCAGCAGGCCGATTCCTGGGGCGCTGAGTACCGCAAAGAGTGGCGGGAGCTGGTGGCATCACGGGAAGTTGATGCCGTTGTATGTGCGGTCCCACCGGTATTGAACATCGATATTGCCAGACAATGCAGTAAATATGGAAAACCGTTATTGATTGAAAAACCATTGTCCGTTAACTCGGTTGACGGTCTTGAAATCGTCAGTATGATGGCTCGTTCAGGGGTACCGTTATCCGTTGGTCAAACGCTTCGTTATAATCCCGTTGTGCAGAAGCTGCGTGAAGAGCTGCCGAGCCAGGGGAAGCTGTATACCGTATATGCCAACCAGCGTCTTGAACCTTCTGATATTAAATGGCTGGAAAACCCGCATGAGGCGGGAGCCGGAATTACCTTTCATATAGCGGTTCATGTTTTTGATGCGCTTCACTACATTACCGGACTAAAGGTCGTCAGAGTATCGGCTATGTGTAGAAACTGTAAAACAAAACATCTCGAGGACCTGGCGCTGATTCATGTCGAGATGGAAAATGGTGTCGCAGGTATTGTCGATGTGAGCAAACTGAGCACTTCACGGAGTGGCAGGTACGAGTTTATCTGCGAAAAATCACAGCTTCATGGTGATCAGGTACACGGCTATGTTAATTGTATCTCAGCAAATGTCGAGCGCCAGCTGGAAAAATATTCGCCGGTTCCGACCGTCCTCGGCATGCTGCAGGATTGGCAGCGTTTTCTATCTGGTGACGGACCGAATCCTGTCAGTGGTGAAGATGGACTGTATGCTATCCGGGTCAGTGAGGCGAGCCTCGAATCATCAGAAGACAGCCGTTGGGTCAATGTTTGAAGGAGCGGGGCCGGCTAATTATAAGAACTGAATCGGCTGCTCATAGGGTCCCAACTCACCCTCAGTGTTTAAACGATCGTTGACCGGTGAACATCATGGCCACCTTCGGTTCTGCTTCATTGCAGGCATTGATTGTTTCAAAATCACGCATGGATCCTCCTGCCTGCAGTATCGCACTGATTCCCTGTTTTATGCCCACATCGGCGCCGTCCCGAAAGGGGAAAAAGGCGTCGGAAATCATCACAGATCCCGCCAGCCCTGCCTGGTCCGCCAGTACCTGCTGATCAATCTCATCTTTTTCCCCGGCTGCTCGTTTACCATCGGAAACAGCCAGCTCGAGGTCCGCATAAGCTATGTTATATAGGTCATAACAGAGTATATCCGCATATTTGATATATGCCTTGTGAACGGCGATCTGGGCAACACCGACACGGTCCTGCTCACCGGTGCCGATTCCAACAGTACATCCGTCTTTTACATAGAGCACTGAGTTTGAGGTTACACCATGCTCGACCGCCCAGCCGAAAATCATGTCATCGATTTCTCTTTTGGTCGGCTGCCGCTGGCATTCATACGCCTCATTCTGCCAGGTTGACACGGCGGGCTTAAGGTCACCCATTGACCTGATTGAATTTACGGCTGACTGCTGGGCAATAATGCCTCCATCAATCAGGCTTTTAAAGTCAACAAACCGATGCTTTTCAAATTGGGCCAACCGGTCGATACGGGCTATTTTGATAACTCTGAGATTTTTTCGTTGCTGGAGTATGGCAAGGCTCCCTTCTTCAAATTCGGGAGCGCAGACAACTTCAAGATAATTCTCGGCGAGCAGCTTTGCAGTTTCTCTGTCGCACGGACGGCTCATCACCACTGCTCCTCCAAATGCGGCAATTCGATCACAACGGTTTGCCCGGTCAAATGCCTGGGCAAGGGTTTTGCCGTAGGCTGCTCCGCAGGGATTATTATGTTTGAGGATGACTGCTGCCGGCCGGTCAACCAGATATTTAAGGATGTTCAGCCCGTTATCAATGTCGGTCAGGTTGATTTTTCCCGGGTGTTTACCGACCTGCAGCATATCTTCAACAGCTATGGAAGAAACCAGACCATTTCCCGGGTTGATGAATGAACATTCTCCAAGCGCCAGGTTGCCATTAACCAGCTCATAAAGAGCGGCTTCCTGATCCGGGTTTTCACCATATCGTATCCCACGCTCATCAATGCTGCCGTCTTCCTGCATTATTTCCCAGGTTCGTTTGCGATAGATGAGTTTCTGGTCCCCGAATGAAATGGTCATTTCAAGGGGGAAGTGATCGCCCAGGATTGTAGAGTACATTTTCTTTAAGTCACTCATGCGAGGCCTCTTTCTTGAGATAACATGATTTTTCTGAAATTTTGTCTGGCTCTGATGATCTGTCAGCTGTCAGGCATGAGCGGGGGGGGCTAAACGCACGGTGAATCGGTTCCGCCTCGTCGATTATAGCTGACTATGCCATCATAACCATCCGGTTTGTGGTTGCCAAGCCTAAAACTATTCCGAAATTTACTCATCTTTCAAGATCCTGGAAAGCGGGGGGATGGAAGTATTATCCGGAACGTGGCAGTCACAAACGACGCTGTTGGCGCCAATCACTACATTATCACCAATGGTAGCATTGTTGATAAAAACACCCGGCTCTGCCATACTGCCGGCGCCGATGACCGATGTCCCTGATATGGTGATCTGTCCGGTGAGCGTAACGTTGGATGATACTACTGACGTTGGTGCAACCGTTACCGTTGCCGGGGTGTACATGGAAATACCTGAGGCCATGAGTTCTCTGTTTCGCCTGGCTTGGAGTTCGAGATGTGCTTTAGACAGTTCCACGCGGGAATTTACACCCAGAACGTGATGGGGAATGGGGTGCTCGTATTTTTTCACACGAAAGCCGTTACCAACAGCAATGGCGACAATATCGGTCAGGTACATTTCACCCTGGCTGTTATCGGTGGTCACCTGTCTGAGCGCTTTGAAGAGGAATTCTTTTTCAACACAATAAATACCGGCATTGATTTCTTTAATCTTACGCTGTTGGTCAGAGGCGTCCTTTTCTTCGACAACTTCCAGTACGCTGCCCGCATTATCCGTAATAATCCTGCCGTAATTTTGAGGATTCTGGAGTGACGTCGTGACAATAGTGAGCGGCGTATCTGCAGCTGTGTGGACAGTGAGCATCTCTGTCAGATGTTCGGTGAGGAGCAGTGGCGAGTCGCCGCAGAGAATCAGGACAGTGCCGTGAAAGTCATGGAGTGCTGTTTCGGCACAAAGCACGGCATGACCCGTACCGTTTTGCTCCTTCTGTTCCACACAGGTAAGGTTAAAGCCGGTGAGAGTCTGCTCCACGGCCTCTTTCTGGTGGCCGACCATGACAATTGATTTTTCAGCATCCAGCGGTTGTACAGCCTTGACGACGTGATGGACCATCGGCTCAAAAAATACTTCATGAAGGACCTTGGCCTGGTCGGATTTCATTCGGGTACCCTTGCCGGCGGCCAGGATGATGGTGGCCAAAGATATTTGTATTTTCATTGCTCTGCCTTTTTTACTGGAAGGAGTCTTGACGAAGTGTGACAATATGAAGGAGAAAACTATCGTGCCGATTCCGTTATGTCAACCAGGTTTGACGATCGCTCTATTTTCTGACTATCCTTTTACTGATCCGGCCAACAGTCCCCTGATGAAATAACGTCCGAGCAGGATATAGATAAGAAGAACAGGCAGGGCCGCCAATATTGAACCGGCCATAGGCAAATTCCAGCTTACTGCCTGGCCCCCGGCCAGTTGAGCAAGGCCAACGGTAATAGGGTTTGATGTATGTCTGGTTAGACAGATTCCCCAGAGAAACTCATTCCAGATCTGAGTGAACTGCCAGAGGCTGGTTACAACAAAACCGGGAATGGAGAGTGGGAATATGATTCTGGTATAGATTGAGAAAAAGCCCGCACCATCAAGGGTAGCTGATTCCATCAGTGAATCTGGAATCTGGGCATAGAAATTTCTGAAAATCAAAGAGGTGATCGGTAACCCATAGACCACGTGGGCCAGGATGAGACCGGGAAGTCCCCCATAAAGGTTCATTGCCCGGAGCGTTTGAAATAGTGGAATGAGAATAACCTGATACGGTATGAACATGCCAAACAGAAAAAGAGTAAAGATGATTTCACTGCCGGGGAATTTCCATTTTGAAAAAACGTAACCATTCAGTGAGCCAAGAACTGTCGAGAGCAGGGTGGCACTGACAGCGAGAATGACTGAGTTGATGATGTTTGGTTTTAAAAGAGCAATGGCATCAGCGAAGCTTGCGTAATTAATGGTCGGCGGTAGATCCCAGGATTGTGGCAGGCTTATGTCGCCGGGAAATTTCAGTGAGGTAACCAGGGTCAGGTAGGCGGGCAGCAGATAAACCGCAGCAAGCAGCAGCAAGCCCCCGTAGAGAGCAAAAGTACCCAGTGAGATACGAGGTTTCATTACTTTGTTCTCCGTTGTCTGTAGCTGCTGATCAGGTAGGGGATAATAAATGTTGCCGCAATGAGGAAAAGAATGATGGCGATCGCTGCACCCCGTGAAAAGTCATTTGCCCTGAAGGTTGTCAGGTACATAAGCAAGGCCGGGTGGCCAGTTTGCCCATTGTCCGGCCCGGTCATTGCGAAAATCAGATCAAACATTTTGAGTGAAATGTGAGACAGGATAATCACCGCACTGATGGTGATCGGTTTTACCAGTGGCAGGGCAATATAACGGTAATAGCCGGCATTACTTGCACCATCGAGCATTGAAGCGTCACGCAGATCCTGTGAAATTCCAGTAAAACCGGCGAGGTAAAGAGCCATGGTGTAACCGGAATATTGCCAGATGGTTGCCAGAATGATGCCGATGGTTGCCAGGTTGAAGCCGTGAATTTCTTCCATGGACAGTGCTTTTGGAAGCAGACCACCGAACAGCCAGCCGGCAGCACCGATGATTACTCCAGGCAGCAGATAACGTTTTACCGCTCTCTGAGGGACTTGTCTGAGGATCCAGAACCCGCAGAGAATAAGGATGAATGAGATGATATAGAGTGCGACCTGGAGCAGGTTCTGCCAGTTAAACTCGAGAATTGCCCCGGTACTGGAAAGCCACCTGAAATGCAGGGGCTCGGAACCGACGAAGGTGGGTAATATATTGACTCCGCCCTGGGGAGAGAGCATCCAGCGCCAGATCGTTCCAGAGACGATAAATGAGAGTGACATCGGGTAGAGGAAAACCGTGCGAAAGAAGGCTTCACCTCGTGGTTTGTTATCAAGCAGGATGGCAATCAACAAACCCATTCCAACTGCACCGCACAACAGCAAAACCGAATAGAATACCGCATTTACCAGATCCTGCCTGAATCCTCCGCCGAGAAAGCCGGTAAACAGATCCTTGTAGTTGACAAATCCGGCAAAATTTTTCACCGGATGTTCGGCAAGTGCTCCGACGCCGCCCCAATCGGTTAATGAAATCCAGAAGGTATTGCCGATGAATCCATAAACAAAGATGCCAATCAAAATGATTGAAGGCAGAAGGGTTAGAAAGGCTTTTACTCTATCAAGATTGGGCATCAGTTTTCCTGTCAGCACCAGGTCAGCAAACCTGACCTGGTGCGCTGTTCAGCCTGTTTTACATGCTGATTTTATTTTTTACAGCGATCTGCTGCGCAGCAGATGCTGCGGCAGCGGCATCTCGCGACTTCAGGAACATTTCCATAACAGCGGCAAAATCGTTCATAAAGCCTTCATTTGCCGTTACGCCATGCGCCAGAGACCCGACAATTATGTCTTTACCGAAGTCAGCGGAGGCTGATTTCGCATAATCATTGTATTTTGACAGATCGCTGTCGGTTCGAGCTGAAATTGAACCTTTGAGTGGATTAAATGCATCGCTGCCATCCTTGCTGCCGAGCAGGGAAAGCCAGGCAAGAACATTATCACGATTCGGTGCTCCCTTCGGCAGTCCAAAGGAGTCCGCCAGGAACATGAAATTGCCGTCGGTACCAAACGTGGCAGCCCAGCCAAAACCCTTACCGGGGACAAGTTTCTTGGTGGTACTCAGGTAACCTGCTGCCCAGTCACCCATAACGTTAAATGCAGCCCGTCCATCAACAACCATATCCGTCGCCTGCTGCCAGGAGAGAGAAGAGGCATCGTCATTGGTATACTCCAGAACCTTGCCAAACAGTTCCCAGGCCTTCACACCTTCGGGGCTGTCGAATGCAAGTTTTCCGGACCACAGAGCATCCCAGTTATCCGGGCCGACGGCAGCCAGTGCAACAGATTCCCAGAGATGATTTGCCGTCCAGTTCTGGGCAAGTGCCAGCGGCACAATGCCTTTTTCTTTTAACTTTGGCGCTATTGCAAAGAATTCATCCCAGCTGGTAGGTGCTTTAACCCCCCATTTCTCAAGATTGCCGGGTACATACCAGACAACATTTGAACGATGAATATTGACCGGCATAGACCAGATTCCCTCATCGGTACCGATCAGTTTTACCAGTCCGTCAGGAAAGGCATCCATCAGGCCCTGCTCTTTAAACAGAAAGGTGAGGTCTTCCATTCGATCCGCTTCTACCCAGGTACCGATTAATTCCTGTCCTGCGTGAACCTGAAAGCTGTCCGGTGGTTCACCGCCGAGCATGCGGGTCTTCAGTACTGCTTTGGCATTAACACCAGAACCGCCGGTGACGGTAGCGTTTACTACTTCTACGTTGGGGTTTGCCTTGGAGTAAAGGTCGATCAGGGCCTGCAGGGCCGGTCCTTCATCGCCCGCCCACCAGGAAAAAATTTCAAGCTGACCACTTAAATCCTTAGCATTGGCTGTGGTTGAAACTCCAACGAGCATCAACATTGCTGCGAAGGCGAAGCATACTGCAAGAAGTTGTCTCTTCATTGTGTCCTCCTCTAGAATGATAGGTTGTTGCAGAGATTTACAAAACCCCTGCAAGATTGTGTTCTGCGTTAACGGATCGCTTCTTCTGTTTGGGGATCAAACAGAAGCAGATGATCCAGATCAAGTCCAAGTTTTATTTCCTCTCCAGGGCGAGCCAGAATTCGTCCCTGGAGTTCACCGATCAGGGTAGTGTCTCCTGCGCTGAACTCGAGCAGAGACTGGCTGCCGAGAATCTCTGAGACCATAACAGTTCCGGTAACTCTCCATGGTTCCTTGACTTCCTTAAGGTTATTGCCCGCTTTGACCACGTCAGGACGAATGCCGGCGAGCACTTTCTGGCCGTCACGACAGGAATCCGGAACCACCACTGGAAAGGAGAGGGTACCAAAAGATACTGTTGAACCACGACTATCAATACCTATTTCTGCCGCTACAATATTCATTGGCGGGTTACCGATGAAGCCTGCTACAAAGCGGTTAGCCGGCTGCTCAAAGACTTCCACGGGCGTGCCGACCTGTTGGATATAGCCATCTTTAAGGATGACGATTTTATCGGCAAGCGTCATTGCCTCTATTTGGTCATGGGTCACGTAAATCGTTGTTGTTTTCATGTGCAGGTGAAGTTTTTTCAATTCCATCCGCATCTGAGTCCTGAGCTGGGCATCAAGGTTGGAGAGTGGCTCATCAAAAAGGAAAACGGACGGTTTTCTTACAATCGCCCGCCCCATGGCTACCCGCTGCCTCTGGCCGCCCGACAGTGCTGCAGGTTTTCTTTCAAGGTAGGGCGTCAGTTCCAGGATCTCTGCTGCTTCACTTACTTTCCTGTCGATCTCTGTCTTGGAGTCTTTTGCCATCTTTAAGCTGAAGGCCATGTTTTCAAAGACCGTCATGTGGGGATAAAGCGCGTAGTTCTGGAAAACCATGGCGACATTACGGTCTTTTGGTGCGACTCTGTTAATTGGATTACCGTTAATTTGTATTTCACCGCCGCTGACAGATTCAAGTCCGGCAATCATCCTCAGAATTGTCGACTTGCCGCAGCCTGAGGGGCCGACAAGAACAATAAATTCATCATCAGCAATCGACAGGTTGGCACCGTGCACAACGGTTGTGGCGCCAAATTTTTTAGTCACATTTAATAATTCGACCTGTGCCATTGATACTCCGGTTACGTTTGAATTTAAATAGTACCTGACGCTGGTCAGGCTGATTCACGAATTACCAGCCCATGATCTGACCGCGATTTTCAAAAGTCTGCACATTGTTTATTTCCGCTTTGTTGCCAAGATGTTGATACTCCTTCATCCAGGCAGCAATGATTGAGATTTCCTGGGATTGGTTCATCCGGGAAATAGTGAGTGTATGGCTCGCTGAATAGCAGATGACGCGACAGATTCCAGACTCAGGTTCGACCTTGAGGAGATCAGCCTTATTTTTTTCGGCTGTAACTCGTTCTGAAGGGAGCAGAAAACCGTAATCATTGGCAAAAAAGAAGGTCCCTTGATAGTCGGGGTTTCTTTTGCCATACCCCCGCAGATTGGTGGGGCAGAGGTAACAATCGGATTTGTAATCCGGTACCTTGTCGATATCCGGCGGTTCCTTCTGACCGCCCCATGGTGGAAGAGCCCGATGGGGAGAAACAAGAACCCACTCTCCGGTAAACGGGTTATATCGACGATGAGTATATCTGTCATAATCGGGAGGATCCATGACATTATTCCGAAGAATATCTTGATTATGCAAAGGTTTGCAGACTACCGTTTACTATAGGTGGGTGGTTGTCCCTCTGTCAATAAATTTAATAGAATATTGTTATGAAATGGTCCAAAATCAACCGGAAATACATTGAAAGCGAATATATAGAGCCGGAAAATTTCCAGGCGTACACTTACCTTTATACTGCTTTAGAGAACATTAGTGTCAGGATTAGTTGGGCTATGGTGGTTAGAAGGTTCCGAAATCCGGTTAAGCGGGGGCTGAATGATTTGATCTTGTTATTTTTCCGCTAGTGTGGATAATATCCAGGGTAAAAGCGTTCCAAACAATATTTTGTTCTCGCAAAAGGTATGATTATGCGCATCACCAGGAAAACAATCTGTCCACTTGATTGCCCCGACACCTGCGGCATGCTGGCAACGGTTGAGGACGGTAAAGTCCTATCCTTGACAGGAGATCCGGACCATCCTTACACGCAGGGGTTTATCTGTCGCAAGATGAGAGGATATCCCGCCCGTCTATATTGCTCTCAGCGGATTCTCTACCCCCAGAGACGAGTCGGCAAAAAAGGAGAGGGGCGCTTTAAGAGAATCAGCTGGGATGAAGCGTGGGATTATATGGTTCCGCGTATGCAGGAAATCATTACCAAATATGGCGGCTCTTCAATTCTACCCTTCAGCTATGCCGGGAATATGGGTGTGGTGAATCGATTTGCGGGATTTCCACTGTTTCATAAAATGGGAGCCCTGCAGACGAAGCAGACCATCTGTTCGGCTGCTGCCAATGGTGGATGGAAACTGATCTGTGGCGAGGGCGGCGGCAGTCCCCCATCGGAGGCTGAAGAGGCAAAGCTGATTATTGCCTGGGGAATAAATATTCGGGTCACTAATGTACATTTCTGGCGATATGTTAAAAAAGCCAGGGCAGCAGGCGGGAGACTGCTGGTTATCGATCCCTACAGAAATGATACGGCCCGGGTTGCAGACGATTATATCCAGGTTCACCCTGGCGGTGACGCTGCCCTCGCCCTTGGCATATTGAAAGTACTCATTGATAAAGGATGGATTGACCAGGAATTTATCTCTTCAGAGAGTGAGGGGTTTGAACAGCTGGCTGACTATGTTCGCCAGCTGTCAGTAGATCGTATCGAGCATGACAGTGGTGTCACCTTCGAGCAGATTCGCCAAATTGCTGCACTGCTGTATGAGAATCCCCAAACGTTTATACGAATTGGCATCGGTTTGACCAGAAACAGCAGGGGAGGGATGGCGATACGTGCGATTGTCTCACTGGCTGCGGCATGTGGTCTTTTTGACGGACAGCCTGGTCGTGGGGTTCTGCTTTTTTCCGGAGCCTTCAGCGGCGATCAGACCAAACTGACGTTTCCCGAGCTGGCTGAAAAACCGGTTCGTCGGGTTAATATGATTCATTTGGGGCAGGTACTCACCGCTACGGACCCATTGGTGAAGTCCTTGATTGTCTATAATGCCAATCCGGTCAGTGTTGCACCTGATGGATCGTCTGTGCGAAAAGGTATCGGTCGGGAGGATCTGTTTACCATCGTTCATGAGCAGGTGATGTCGCCAACCGCCCGTTTTGCTGACCTGCTGTTGCCAGCCACAACATTTCTTGAAAATCGAGATCTTTATACCGCTTACGGTCATTTTTATTTTGGTACAGCGCCTCCGGTTATTGAGCCACTCGGTGAGTCGATGAGCAACTTTGATTTTTTCCAGACATTTGCACAGAAAATGGGCTATGCGGATAGTCCTTTTCACCAGTCTCTGGACCAGAGGCTCCATTCCTATCTGGCAACCATCCAGGGAGCTACAAGCAGCTTTTCTGTGGAAAATTTCCGGGATGGAGACTACGTTGAGTCCCGATTCAACCGTTCAGATGGGCCGGTACTCAGACGTAAAAACAGCTCTATTCGTTTTGTAAATGATGATGATCCGACGGTGCCTCCGTTTGCCTGCTTATGTAACGCTGTTGAGTTTGATCATCCAGATTTACGTTGTCGATATCCTTTCAGGCTGATTACTCCTCCTGATGACAAACTGCTTAACTCGACATTTGGTGAGCGCTATGCTCACCACAAAGGACAAGTGCTCGTCAATCCGGAAGATGCTGAGGCTGCTGGCGTCAGAGACGGGGAAGAGATCATTATGCGTAACTTTAGAGGCAGTACGGTCAGGGTCGCAAAAGTAACTGGAGATACCCGAAAAGGGCTGCTGGTTGCCGAGGGAATTTATTGGCCCGTACCAACAGAGGAGGGTGGAATCAACGATCTGGTATCTCAACAATGTTCAGATGTCGGCGGTGGAGCCATGTTCCACGAAAGCAGGGTGCAGATTATTCCGGCCTTTCAAACTGGGCAACAGTGAGATTGACTGATTCACCGGTATCGAGGCCAGGGAGACCGTTGCCTATTGCTCCGGTTTATTGGGAACGATCGGTCCTTCATCAAAGCGAATATACTCTACGCTGATATGGACCGTCCCGGTGCCTTCCATATCGATCTGGGTGACTTCACCGGCAACCCATATCTTTTGTCCCGGTTCAAGATCCTTGACTTCGGGGTAGTCTGCCAGTTTTACGGTGCAGACCAGAATAACGCCAAAACCGCTTTCATCGATGTCCAGCTGAATAACTGCTTCGTCATTATTCTCAACAATTTCCTGGTCCGGGAAATAGTACCCCGGCCACATTACCTTCATTGGGGGAGCACTCTCCAGATCAGGCTGTTCAGCATATGGATCGGCATCGCGAATAGCGGTGAGTACCTCGGCAGCAGTCGGTGTGAGAAAAAACACTCCTGAACCGATGGCCTGGGATGTATCCTCAGGCTGTTTATTTTCATCCTGTTCACCGGGGACTATTGCACCTTCTACCACGACCGGTTCTTTTTTTTCACTTTTCTCTTTTTTATCGCCACTTCTGTAAAATATCGTGGTAAGAGCGAGCAGTATGGCAAATAACAGCAGGGATACCAGCAGGATGATTAGTTCGTTTTTCTTTATTATTTGTCTGGGCATAATTAAAGTGTAAGGAGATTTTATACCAGAAAGCAGACTACATATAATTATACTTAAATAGAAGTAACAGTACAGGAGTAAAATATGGATATGCTTGAATTGATTAGGAGTCGTCGCAGCATCAGGAGTTATCAGGAAAGGGAAATTCCAGATGATATACTGCACAGAATACTTGAGGCCGCGATGACAGCACCGTCAGCCGGGAATCAGCAGCCATGGCATTTTGTTATTGTCCGGGATCGGGCAAAGATGGAGGCTGTTACCCGGGTTCAACCCTATTGTAAGATGATAACAAAGGCGCCATTGGCCGTGCTGGTCTGTGGTGATCCCGTCGGTAAAAAATGGCCACAATACTGGGTACAGGATTGCAGCGCGGCAGTTCAGAACTTACTCTTGGCGGCCCGTGCAGAAGGGGTTGGCACCGTCTGGACAGGGATATATCCTCTGCAGGAGCGGATTGAAGGCTGCCGTGAAATCTTTTCGGTTCCTGACCACATCATTCCGTTTGCCATTATTCCAATGGGGTGGCCGAAAGAAAAAAATGGATTTAAGGAAGTGAGCAGGTTCAGGGCTGAGCTGGTTCATCAGGATCAGTTTGAAAAATAATGGTCGGATTGCACTGCCATCCCGGGGTGAACATAAACTGCCGGTTCTTTTTCCATGGAGGCAGTTGTCGGTATCAGAGCCAATGGCATGTCGATGACATGGGTTGCATCGCACCGCTCATTATCGTACCTGAATAGCACACTGCTTGGATTTTTGACACGGATACCGGAATGGGCTCTATCGGGTAGTGCCGGTCTTAGGCACCAAGGTAGGCTTTTTTTACTTCAGGATCATTAAGAAGTTTTGAGGCCTCTCCCTGGAGTATGAGGTGTCCATGTTCAAGTACATAGCCCCTCTGGGCAAATTTCAGAGCCAGCCGTGCATTTTGTTCCACCAGCAGAATAGTTGTTCCCTGGCGATTAATCTCTCTCAAGGCATCAAACATATCGAGCATCAGCAGAGGAGCAAGCCCCATTGACGGTTCATCAAGGATCATGATCTTCCTGCCGCTCATATAAGCCCGCCCCACAGCAAGCATCTGCTGTTCACCGCCGCTCAGGGTTCCTGCCAGTTGGTCTTTACGCTCTTCCAGTCTGGGAAACAGGTCAAAAACCCATTTCTTGTCTTTGGCGATTTCATCTGAATCTTTACGGGCAAAGGTCGCAAGTTTGAGGTTTTCCGTCACGGTGAGATTACCAAAAATCATCCTGCCTTCAGGTACATGGGAAATACCGAGTTTTGATACGACCTTATCGGTGTTATATCGTAATATATCTTCACCCATGAATTCGATTTTAGAACCGGGATCCGAGGGAATCATCCGGGAAATTGCCCGCAGGGTCGTGCTTTTCCCGGCACCGTTGGCTCCGATAATGGTGACAATTTCACCTTGTTCAACTGAAAAGCTGATTCCATGTAAGGCCTTTATCTTGCCGTAAGAAACGGCTAAATTCTCGACTTTCAGCTGCATCAGTGCAGGTCCTCCTTACCCAGGTATGCTTCAATTACTTGAGGATTGTTCTGGATTTCTTTCGGAGGCCCTTCTGCAATAACCTCACCAAATACCAGGGTTTGTATAGATTCGCACAAATCCATGACAAACTTCATTCGATGCTCAATCATGAATATTGCCACGCCAAAATCACGATGCACCTGCCGGATGATTTCAATCATACGAACCAGTTCATCCGGCGTCATTCCGGCAGTTGGTTCGTCGAGAAAGAGAATTTTGGGTTTCGTTGCCATTGCACGCGCCATTTCCACACGCCTTTGGGCACCATAGGGCAGGTTCCCTATAATATGGTCAGCGAATGGTTTGACATCAAAAATTTCCAGCAGATTCATGGAATTTTCTATAATTTCATTTTCCTGTCTTCGAGCAGACGGTGTGCCGAAAAATGCATCCAACAGACCATAGGTAAGCTGGGAGTAATGGGCCATACGAATATGATCCAGCACGTTCATATGTCGCCACAGAGCCAGGTTCTGGAAGGTTCTGCCGAGTCCCATCGCTGCAATACGGTGTGTTTCAACTCCCTTGATGTTCTTGCCTTCAAGTTCGATGATTCCCTCTGTCGGGGTAAAAACCCCGGTGATGAGGTTAAATACGGTTGTTTTTCCAGCGCCGTTGGGACCGATTAATCCGCAGATCTGACCCTGCTCGATATTCAAGTTGAAATCATTGACCGCCCGCAGACCACCAAAAAAATGGGTCATTCCTTTTACTTTAAGCAGCGACGCCATTATTCAACCCCTTCAACACGATTTTTGTTTTTAGGGCGCATAATTTTTTTAACGTTGATCTCGGTAAAAGAGATGAGCCCATTTGGTCTGAAAATCATGACCAGTATCAGGATGAGCGGGATAATGATCCATTTGAACAGCTCCAGCGGTCTCAGGGCTTCGCCAAGAACACTGATACTCACCGCTCCGACAATTGAGCCATAAATGGAGTTGAGCCCACCAAAGTAGACCATGGCTAATATCTCAGCCAGTTTCTGCAGACCAAATGAACTTGGATTGACAAAACGCAGGACATGGGCAAAGAGCCCGCCCGCAACTCCTGCCCAGAAAGCACCGAACATAAAAGCGACGATTTTTGTTTTCCTGGTATTTATGGTCATCGAATTGGCGGCCTGTTCATTATCTCGTACAGTATTAAGTGCTTTACCCATGATTGAAGTGGTGAAATTATGGATGATCCAGATACAGATTGCCGTCCATGCAAACACCACCGGCAGGGACGCATAACTTGGTTGACTGCTCATTCCTCGTGCCCCGCCAAGAATTTCCAGATTCTCCACGGCACTTTTTATGATAAAGAGAAAAGCCAGAGAAATAATGGCCAGATAATCCCCCCTGGTACGAAAGGACGGGATGGCCACAACCAGAGAGCCAAGTGCGGCTACGATACCGCCAATGATAAGGACCAGCGGAAAACACCATGGACCGAGAGCCGGTGGCAGGAGTGCTTCCCCGAACATTTTATCGTTGGTAAAAAGCATCAGGGTGAGTGTCGAGGAGGCATATGCTCCAAGTGCCATGAAACCGGGATGAGAACAGGAAAACTCTCCCATGTAACCGTTAATTATATTGAGGCTGATGGTCAGGATAATGGATATCAACATAAATTTTGTGACGATGACACGATAATCATTTATACCTGCCCACATGTGCAGAATGCCATAAAAGGCAATAAGATGGATAAGGGTTGCCAGCCAGATCGGTGTCTTCTCCAGGAGTGCCGCAACCCTGTTCATTGCCGGTGCAGATAACAGGACAACAGAGCAGATGGGAATTACATAGATAAGGATGTCATAGCCGATGGCACTGGGAATTAAGGTCGGCTCTTTCAGCATAATTAAGGTTCCTAAGAGAACCGGAATCTTGGGCAGATAGAGATAATAAGAAATCAGATCTCCGAGGTAATATTCAGCCAATACTGCTGCAAACACTCCCAGCAGCCAGCCAGCCATCGGCACAACAGAGAAAATAGAAATGAATTTTTTTAGTAATTTCATACAAATTTCCAATGCATGTTTTAAGGAACGGTCTGCTGCTCCTGTATTAGAGTCTTAACTGGCTACTGTGGGTCATTCCAAAGAATCCTCGTGGTCGGAAGGTGAGGATAATTAATATTATGGAATAAGCGATAAGGTCACGGAACGTTGATGGGAAGACCATTGCCACAAAAATTTCTATGAAACCGAGCAGGTAGCCTGCCATTGCGGCTCCCATGATCGATCCACGTCCACCGAGAATAGCAGCAACGAAGGCTTTCCAGCCAAGCAGGATGCCCATGTAGGGATCAAGTATCGGGTAGGCCTGACCATAGAGGATACCTGCAACAGAGGCGAGACCAGCTCCAATTGCAAAGGTGAGCGGGGCGATGATGTTTATCGAGACACCCATCAGCGGAACGGCAAGAAAATCATAGGACATGGCGCGCATTGCCATACCCCATTTGGTTTTCTGGATGAAGAGGTGAAGGGCAAGCATGAGAATGAGTGAGATCACGATGATCATCACCTTGACGTTGGTGAAGTATACACCGCCGATATTGTATGAAATTGATTTGATAAGCGGGGGAAAACTGAAGCGCTGGGCACCGAGAATGATGAGGATTCCAGTTTCAAAAATGATTCCTATCATAAGCCCGGTTATAGCAGCGGATGCCCGTGGTGCTCCACGCAGAGGCCGGTATCCGACGATCTCGACAAAGACACCTATAAATGATGTAAGGAACATGGTAACGATTACAACCAGAACAAAGATCATCCAGCCAGGCAGGAACGCTGAACAGAGTGCCAGGAGCAGGGTCGAAATACCAAGGCCGATATAGGTCCCGACCATGAAGATATCCCCATGGGCGAAATTGAACAGCATGAGGACACCGTAGACCATTGAGTAGCCTATGGAGATAACGGCGTAGAAACTACCCCACTGTAATGCATTGATCAGGTTCTGAAGAAAATATTCCATCACACAGCTCCTGTTGAATCAAAATATAAAATGTAAATAGAGTCCGTTCTTGCCTTTATGGTTCTCATCTATTGCTGTCTGTCCACAAGCGGACACGGTCTTCGATGACTCGACTGTGAACAGCCACAATACAATGCCAATAATAAAACTGGTGTGCAACCACTTGTTGCACACCAGTTTTATAGGAAAGTAACCAATTGAATTAATAGAAATTATGAAATAAATCAGGGACAGATGGATTTGTGGAATCCATATTCGCCTTTATCACTGATTTTGACGATTACCGCACATTTAATGGGGTCACCCTCTTCAGTGAAGGTCATATTTCCGGTAATTCCTTCGAAGTCTTTTACTTGTGCGAGTGCATTTCTGACAGCTATACGGTCTTCCTTTATGTTTCCTGTCAGCTTGCCAGTACCTTCAATTGCAGTCTGTGCCAGACGCAGTGCATCCCAGGTGAGTGCTGCCACATCATCAGGTACGTAACCGTATTTAGCAGTGTAACGATCAATAAATTCTTTTGTTGCGCCCGTTGCATTAGCAGCAGCGTAATGACTGCTGAAAAATAGGCCGTAGCAGGCTTCGCCGCACAGTTTGACAGTCTCTGTGGAGCCCCAGCTGTCACTGCCCACGATGGGCCCTTTCCAGCCAAGATCTTTTGCCTGCTGAACAATCAAGGGAACTTCATTGTAGTATTGAGGAGTGAAGAGTACTTCTGCTCCGGAACGGATGATTTTGGTCAGCTGTGAGCTGAAATCGGTATCTTTGGTTGTGAAACTTTCATAGGCAACGACAGAACCTGGTCCGTTTGTCTTCTCCCATGCCGCCTTGAATACCTCTGCGAGTCCTTTCGGGTAGTCACTGGCAACGTCATACAATACGGCAGCCTTTGTAAAACCGAATTCTTCAGTTACAAAATTTGCGATGACAGGGCCCTGGAATGGATCAAGGAAACAGCCGCGGAAAACATAGGGGCGATCTGTTGTCGTTGCCGGGTTCGTTGACCAGGGGCTGATCATCGGGGTTTCGTAGTTATTTGCCACATCACCGGCAGGAACCGCCTGGCTTGAAGACTGAGGCCCGACAATGATCATTACATCGTCCTGGGTGATCATTTTGGTGTTTACCTTTACTGCGGATTCAGCTTTTGATTCATTATCTTCGACAATAATCTCAACCGGATATTTCTCTCCGCCTACTTCAATACCACCTGCCTTTTCAAGATCTTCAAGCCACATCTCAGCAGCGTACTTGGTTCCCTCACCAACTTTTGGGATATCACCGGTCATTGGTGCGTTAATACCTACTTTAACGGTGGTTTTTCTACCCAGGCTCCACGCTGTAGTTGAAAAACAAAGCGCGACAACGCAGGACACTATCAGAAGATAAATTGCCTTCCTCATGTTGAGACCTCCTTTTAAATGAATAGTTCAGCTCTTAGCCAGGTGGTACATCTCCAATGGCCCTGGAAGCCATAATCCCTAAAACAACTGTCCAGTACCGATGAGTACTGAGTGTGTATGGACACAATGTCCATTGAAAAATATAAAAATGAAAAACTTCCAGGTCAAAAGAGCGTTAAATAATAATGAAATCGGTAACACAGGTGGGCGGGGATGACAATGAAAAATAGACAACAATTGAAAGGAATTATAAAAAAAATAGATTGTTTGTTTGCAAGATATTGATTTTATTAGTGTTGACAGCAGAGCGCTGTGTTGGCATCCTAACTATAGGATTTTTTACAAACTTGTGAGAATCTCGTTATCATTGTCGACAGCAAACAAAAGTGTCAAATAAAGACAGCCGAAGGGAACGGGAATGAAAAAAGAGTTGTTGAGCGTGGGACTGACAATCATTGGTGATGAAATTTTATCAGGCAGGAGAATTGACAAACACTTGGCCCACTCAATCAACTATTTTCAGGAATTGGCTATCGATATCTGTTGGGCCACCTATCTTGGAGACGATGCAAAGACCCTTGCCGATCATTTTAGGAGAGTAAGAAAAAGTGAGGATGTCACCTTCTCTTTTGGCGGGATTGGTGCGACACCTGATGATCTGACCCGGCAGTCGATGGCTGCTGCCCATGATGTAGAGATGATCCGTCATCCTGAAGCGGTAAAGCTTATAGAAGGTCGATTCGGGGATGGCGCTTATCCCAATCGTATCCTGATGGCAGAAGTGCCTGAAGGTTCGCAGCTCATTCCCAATGAATTTAATAAAATACCCGGTTTTTCCATGGGGAACATTCATTGCCTGCCAGGTTTTCCTGAGATGGCCTGGTCAATGATGGATTGGGTGGTTCGAACAGCGTATCAGCTGCCTGAAAACCGTGATCTCTATTTTTGCTCTCTTATTGTCAAGAACGTACGTGAGAGCGAGATAATTACAATGCTTGAGAGTGTACAGAAGCAATTTCCGGATTGCAAGATATCGAGCCTGCCGCGTTTTCCTGCCGAGGGATCGTGGCAAACAGAACTTGGTGTTCGTGGTCAGAAAATAGTGGCACTGGAGGTCATGGATGTGCTGAGAAGGCGTCTTCTCGAAAACGGATATGAGATCTCCTCAAAAGAGCATTGATGATGATAACGCCAGTTTCCTTCTCTTGTCTTTTCCTCAGGCGGCTGTTAATAATCAAGCTCTTCGTATCATTATTACTAATAATACCCGAGGTGAGTATGGCACTGTTACCGGCCATTGAAATGGAAACACAGGCTCAACCCGATGCAGCAGTTATCTGGCTGCATGGTCTTGGAGCGGATGGCAATGATTTTGCTCCTATTGTCCCGGAACTGGCATTGTCGGAGGACTTCAGGATTCGATTTGTTTTCCCGCATGCTCCACAAATAGCGGTTACCGTCAATGGTGGCTCCGTAATGCCAGCATGGTATGATATCCTCGAGATGCAGATAGACAGGCGGATCGATGTTGAGGGGCTGATGGTCTCAGCTGAGGCAATTTCAGCGTTAATCGAACGGGAGTTGGAGCGAGGAATTTCGAGCCAGCGAATACTGCTGGCCGGTTTCTCCCAGGGAGGGGCCGTTGCCTACCAGGTGGCACTCAGTTACCCAAAGCCGCTCGGCGGCCTGCTGGCCATGTCTACCTATTTTGCAACAGGTGATCGTATAGAACCGGACAGTGCCAACGATCATCTATCTATTGAGATCCATCATGGTCTCCATGATCCGGTAGTACCTGAGCAGCTTGGTCGTCAGGCGCTGAAAAGACTGCAGGAACTCGGTTACAAACCCCGGTATAAAACGTATCCGATGGAGCATGGTGTCTGCCCTGATCAGCTCAAAGATATATCACAGTGGATTCGCAGCCGTTTAGAGAAATAACCCCTGTTTTCCTGGCGGCCGGTTGAAAGTAACAACTGAATTTGGAAAAACAAATTTTACCATGGATACCCCATGACCTATAACGAGGACCATTAATGTTTACCATTGCAGATATCAGAGATATAGCGATCCAGATAGAACAAAACGGGGAAAAGGCCTATCGGCAGGCAAGTCAGCAGGTGACTGACCCTGCGGTTGCAGAAATTTTTAGCTGGATGGCTGATGAAGAAAAGCGGCACGCCCAGTGGTTTGCTACCATTGAATCGGATAAACAGCTTACAGAGGAACAGCAGACACTTGAAGAGATGGGACGGGGACTGCTCAAAGAAATGATTGCCGACCAGACATTTTCCATGGAGGGCAAAGAACTGCTTCAGGCAAAGACCTTTCAGGAGACGGTGATTCAATCAAAATCTTTTGAAAAAGATACCATCCTTTTTTACCAGTTTCTAAAAGGCGTTCTTGATGATGACGATGCCTGCAGGCAGATTGATCTTATTATCGCCGAGGAGCAGAACCATTTTGATCGACTGACAGAGATCGAGGAAGCTGGAGACGGCATGTTTGCTTCCGTCTAGTTTCCATATGAATGTCCTTAACGCAATACCACTCTCTGTTGTTGTGGTGCTCTGCCTGACACTTGGACTTGCGCCGTTTATTCCAGAGCCGCACGTCTGGGAGAAGCTGAAGATGTTGTCGTCAGGAGCGCTGGTAAAACCTGTCGATATCTTTGATCTGCTGATGCACGTTTTTCCGTTTGTGCTTCTTGGACTCAAACTGATTTTGCCGCAAAAGAGCGGGGATTCCTGACCCACTCTTCTTTCAGCACCCACGAATCATTTTTTGTTATAGAGGAATAAATAAACAGACAAAGGCACCGTCTGTTTGAAAATTTACTGTATTGTTTCCCTTTGAGCTCATAACACCCGGCGCCCTGTTCTCGGCAGAAGAAAGGTGGCGCAAGGCAGGAACAGAAAAAAGGGCAAGGCGTTAATTATGAAAAATGTACTATTTTATATAGTAACGGTGGTGATCTGGGGTTCTACCTGGATTGGTATCAAAATGCAGCTTGGTGTCATTGATCCGATGGTATCAGTTGCCTACAGGTTCAGCCTTGCGGCACTCTTTCTCGTGTGCTGGTGTCGTTTTCGAAACCTGCCGATGCGTTTCAGCTTGACCGAGCATGGTTTCATGGCGCTCCAGGGATTGTTGCTGTTCGGTTTTAATTATTTGCTTTTTTATATCGCCGAGCTTTATGTGACCAGTGGGCTGGCAGCGGTGATTTTTTCTACGATCCTGCTGATGAACATGGTAAATGGCGCAATTTTCCTTAAATCACCCATAGACGGCAGAGTCATCATTGGAGCGATTCTCGGTCTGAGCGGAATTGTCCTGGTCTTTCGGCCGGAGATAACCTCCTATTCACTCCAGAACGATGGTGTTATCGGTGTGTTATACTGTCTGTTGGCAACGTTGCTCGCTTCTCTGGGAAATATCACCTCTGCCCGCAATCAGAGGCACGGGTTGCCGATTGTTCAGACCAATGCCTTTGGTATGGGATATGGTGCCCTGGCGATGTACCTGGTAATACTTTTGGCAGGAAAACCTCTATCGTTTGATCCTTCTGCTGTCTATATCGGTTCACTCCTCTACCTGGCGATGTTTGGCTCGGTGATTGCTTTTGGTTGTTATCTGACACTGGTTGGAAATATAGGTGCGGATCGGGCTGCCTATGCAACACTTCTTTTTCCGATTGTCGCCCTGTTGATTTCTACTGTATGGGAAGGGTATCTGTGGACCGTTTCTTCCGCTGTTGGCGTTGGACTTATACTCCTGGGCAATCTATGGATGCTCAACAGAGAACCCACTGTTTCTCATAGACCTACCATCTTCCGTTCGCTGCTGAACGTCTTGAGGATCAGCCCAAATAAATTATAACCAGTTTAATAAAGAATGGATAGAGTGATATCAATACAGTAAAGAGCAGGTAAATTATCCAGGGTACCTATGATTAAATCGCTATGCCGCTTCATTTTGTCCACCATTGGCTGGAAAACCTCGCATTCCATACCGCTTTTGGATAAATGCGTGTTAATTGGCGCCCCCCATACTACCAATTGGGATTTTCCATTAACCCTGCTCGGGCTTTCCAGCATGGGGGTAAAATTCAACTGGGTGGCAAAACATACGCTCTTCTTCTGGCCCTTGGGAACCTTGCTGAGAGCGATAGGCGGGATATCGGTGGATCGAAGTCAGGGGACATCCTTTTTGAAAAGAATTATTGAGCTCTATGATTCGCAGGAGACGTTAGTCCTGGCAATAGCTCCTGAGGGAACAAGGTCAAAAACCAGGTATTGGAAAACAGGTTTTTATACAATTGCCCATCGGGCAGGTGTGCCAATCGGGCTTGGCTATATTGACTATTCCAGGAAAGTGATTGGTCTTGAGAAGGTGATTGATGCATCGGGAGATATCGATCAGGATTTTGAAATCATAAAGGAATATTATCAGGACAAGGTGGGCAAGTACCCGGAAAAACAGGGAGAGATTCGCATCAAGGTAAGAAGAGCTAAAACGAGGCAGGAGAGTGAACGGTCTGAGGGGGGTGAGTAATCACCTTTTAGAATGGCCACCTTATGCAAAGTTCATATTCTGAAAACAGTGATATTCGATGATTTTATAGAGAAAACAATTCATATTCTATGAAAAAACTACGTTTACTTTTCTACGGAATCATCCTGGTAGTGTCTTGTGCTGTTTATTCCTATGGGCAGAACTCTGCTGTTATGGACTGTGACGCGATTGAGGTCAAAGCAGATCAACGTCCCGATCCAGTTGGTAAACCGACGGAAGTAGCTGTCGGTTTACGACTCATCGATGTCACTGGAATTGAAGATACCAGTCAAACGATTGCAGCCGATTTCATGGTAACCTAGGAATGGACAGACCAACGAATGGCAGCGTTTGCGGGATGCAAATACAGTCCGGATGAGATTTGGACGCCCCAGATCGATGTTGTCAACTCCGGGCGCCTGTTTACCCGTCTCCAAAAAAACATTGAGGTGCTTGGTAATGGTCGACTGCGACAGGCTCAACGATATAGTGGGCCACTTGTATTTATCTATGACGCCCACCGCTTTCCTTTCGACACGCAAGATATTGTGATTACGCTCCTGAGCGAGGAATATGCTCAGGAGGCTATCGTCATCACCATTGATGAATCTGTCACCGGAAGAAATCCAACTGCTTTCAATATCCCGGACTGGTCCGTTTCTGATGTAAAGGCAGAGATAGTCACCAAACACTTTGAAATTCTCAATCTCAATCATTCTGCCTATGAATTTCATATTCCGGTAGAGCGTCGTTCCGGGTATTTTATTTGGAAGGTGATTGTCCCTCTCATGTTGATTGTATTTATGTCTTGGACAGTATTCTGGATCAATCCTTCCCAGGTTGGGCCTCAAATCAGTATGTCTGCAACATCCATGCTGACATTGATTGCTTTTCAGTTCGCCATGGGCAACATGCTGCCCCGGCTGAGTTATTTCACTATTATGGATCGATTTGTTACCGGGTCAACGATTCTTGTTTTTCTGGCACTTATTGAATCTTTAACGACAAATTACCTGGTTACCATTAATAGGGAAAACCTGGCATTGAAGATGGATCGCTACTGCTGCTGGATCTTTCCAACTATTTTTCTGGTCTTCGTTCTTGTTGTTTTCAAATACTAATATCCCTTATTCGGTCCCTGCATCACACGTTTCTCTTTTGCTGTCACTTGGGAAAGAGAAATTGTAGTTGTAATCGTAACTGCCAGTCAGCGCCAGATTCGGGCTTTTCAACATTGTAATATGCGCTGGCTTGAGCGTTAATCGGTTGCGTGCCTATATTAAAAATTTTACCGACTCCCCCCCCGAAGGGCACAGTCCACCTATTATCGCTGTCAGCCT
>RCNC010000248.1_pt1 | contig 32334 bp, 20 predicted proteins | sample 2041301 | NCBI WGS metagenome assembly RCNC01 (sample SAMN09708231, study PRJNA481090) | Marine sediment metagenome, whole genome shotgun sequencing project. | biome: marine sediment; feature: ocean; material: sediment; isolation source: Sewage treatment plant 13A marine sediment (STP13A) ... | reverse complement strand
ACGCACTGTCACAAAATGTCCTTGAGGACCTTCGTGAAATGTTGGGTGTGACGTCGATCCTGGCTGACCAGCCGGACATGTTAACGGAAGGTCTGGTCCGGACAACCTCTTCCCCGGCCGAGGGAACCCGTCCACCGTCTTCCCTTCTCAGAGATGTGGACGAAACTTTTGCCTGGCTCTTCACTGGGGGCTCAACAGGACAGCCCCGGATGTGGGGAAAGACACCCCGCAACCTAATGGGAGAGGCCGCTTACCTCGCCTCAAAATTCAATATAGATTCACACGACATCATTCTGGCGGCTGTGGGGCCGCAACATATATACGGCCTGCTGTTTTCGGTTCTCCTTCCCCTGGTTACAGGGGCATCCGTGGTAACAGAGATGCCCCGGTTTCACGGCGAAATAGAAGAGACCCTGATCACGCATGGTGTGACGGTTTTTGTCGGCGCCCCAGCTCACTACCGGGCCCTGCGCGGAAAGAAGATACCTAGCCAATCGTTGCGGCTGGCCTTCAGTTCAGGCGGATTCCTGCCCGAGGAGGATTCTCAATGGTTCTCGGCCGAGACAGATATCGGTGTGACAGAAGTTTATGGAAGCACCGAGACCGGTGGTGTCGCTTCCCGCTGTCGCGCCGAGGGTGAGTCTTCCTGGATGCCTTTTGAATGCGTTCAATGGAAGATCGACAGAGAGAGGCTTTGTATTCAATCACCCTTTCTCACACCGGATCTCGCACGTGACAAGGATGGCTATTTCACAACCGGTGACAGGGTTGCGCCGGGAGAGGGGAAAACATTCGATCTTCGGGGTAGGAGCGACAAGGTCGTAAAGGTTGCCGGCAGGCGGGTTGAATTGGATGAGGTGGAATCAAGGATAAGGACGCTCTCCTTTGTCCGTGATGCTTATGTCTTTGGTTTCTCTTCTGCGACGATCAGGAGCACCGAGATCGTTTGCCTCGTCGTTCCGGAGGGTGATGCGTGCGACCGCGCCCTTCGGGAATCTTTACAATCCGTTCTGGAGCCCAGCGCCATACCGAGGAGGGTTAGATGGGTAAAGCAAAACCCTTTGACAACCGCCGGCAAACCGGACCGCCAAGCAGCCGAACGCCTCTTTGCAGATGAAAAGCCAGAGACCAAGAGCTGATCTAATGGTTTGACGTTATTGATCGGTAGCGCAAGTTCCACCGGCTCGCCAGTGACGTATCGACCCCGTTCTCATACCCCAGACGGGAGGGCTTCCTGGCTTGCCGGCTCAATAGGTCTGGATGGAGAGCATCTTTCCGGTGGGCATCCCGGTCAGGACGAAGAGGTCCGGGCCCGTGTAATCGATCCCGGGCCTTCCCGGCCGCACGGCCAGCGGCCCGGGCCCCACTTCTTCCAAGGTAGGGGCGTGCGGATCCAGAGGCGGGGTGAGGACCAGGACCCTCGACCCGGACTTCGGGCTGGCCACGCCTTCCCTCGTCTCCACTTCGAGAATCGACACGGTGCCGGAGTTGTACCCGGTCGCGTACGCCCGCGTCCCGTTCCAGTTGAGCCCCACCTGAACGATGAAGTCGTTGACTGTTCCCGGGCTGGGTCCCACAACGATCGGGTCCTCCACCCCGGCGAGGACCGCCTCCTCGAGCTGGGGCACGGGATCCGGACAGGACTCGAGGGAGTCATCCAGGACGGTCAGATCGAGCTCGTAGACAGAGTTGTACGCCACAGAGCCCAACAGCGCCCTGGACCCGTCCGGCGCGATCGCGATCGGCTTGTACGAAGGGGCCCCGAGCCCGAGGGGGTAGCTCGCCACGATGCAGTCCAGTTCGGTATCGATCACATCGACGCTGCCGTCGGTCAAGGGGACCGCTTGGGCATTCCGGACCGCAACGACCCCGGTGTTCGTCACCAGGACGAATCGCTCGCCCAGAGCCGTTACCTCGGTCGGGTTGAAGCCCGTGGTGACCAGGAAGGGCGGGTCCGAAGCCGTGATTGTCGGGGGGGCCGAACCCGGGTTCCAGTCGTAGATGAGAACCGTGCCCGGCGGGCAGACCGGACTCCCCCCTGTGGCCGTGAAATTCGAGGTGCACGCATAGAGCTTGCCGTTGCTCTCAGCCACGCCGGATGTGTATCTGGGCTGCAGTCGGGAGACCGGATCGTCCTTTGAATCCAGCAAAGGCGGGTTCAGGGTCACCGGGGACACCGAAACACTTTCCGTCAAGGAAAAGGCTCCCGGTGCAGGCGGGTTGGGGTCGAACAGGTGGATTCCTTCTCCCGTATCCGCGATGCCTCCGCTGGTGGTGAAGAAGGCGTTGTCTTCGTCAAGGATGAGAAGCTCATCCGGGATGCCCTGGATCTTGCCTGCCAGCACATACGGGACGAACGGGTACGGGGCCTCGTCCCCGAGATCGTACTTGAATATATCCAGCGGGAAGGAAGTGGTGATGACATACGCGGAACCCTCGAGAGAGGCGACCTGAGGAATCCGGATGGCAGAGGGAAGGGGGCTCCCGATGTTCGTCTCCCCGGGCTCGCCCGTCTCCGGGTTGCCCGGCTTGCCGGCGCTCACCACTACCGAACCTCCCCCGCAGGCCTGGAGCCCTGCACATGCGAGAAGCACGCTGAAGATCGTAGCCAACCAGAACGCAGGGGATCTTGTATCAGGTTTCTCATTCTTCATCATTTCTATATTCCTTCTCTTCTTTTTTCAGAAGCTTGTCTGGATCGTGCCGAAGAAGGCCCGGCCCGGCAACGGAAGCCCTCGTACATCTTTGACCGAGACATCCCCCACATTGTTCACATCGAGCCCGAGCGAAAGGGTCTCGAGGCATTTCCATCGCTCGAAGGGCGGCAGGGCGTGCAAATTCAAACATGCCCCGAGATTCACCACGGTCCGCCAACCGAGGATGACCTCGCCACCCGCGGTTACCGGGATCGCGCTCATGTATTGAAGCTCTGCGTAGAGGTCTCCGTAAAGCCCCTCGAAGGACCCCCGTGCATTCACCGTGTGCTCCGGTCGGCCCGGCATCTGCTTTCCCGTCTCCTCCACCTCGGCGTTCAGGTAGAGATAGTTCACCATCAGGCTCAGGAAATCCCAGGGCCGCGCCTCACAATCCACCTCTGCTCCCCAGATATCCACCTTGCCGATGTTCACCGGCTGAATCGTGAACGGGCTGACCGGGAGCCAGAGAATCGTCTCCTTCACATCATTGTGAAAGCCCGCCGTCTCGAAGAACAACCGCGGCAGGCTGAAGCCGAACCCGAAGTCCACGTTCACGGATTTCTCCGGCTCCAGGGCCGGGTTCCCTCGTATCCACCCCTGGTCCGGGTGGTAGAGCTCCCGGAAGGTGGGCAACCGGAAGGTGTTCTCCAGGTTCGCCTTGACGTGCGCCCTCTCGAGACACCGCCAGATCAGGCCGATCTTCCCGGTGGGATGCGTTCCCTGATCATCGCTGTATTCCACTCGGCCGGCCGCCAGCAGGCTCACCTGCCCCCCCGGCAAAACGATCTCGTCCTGCAGGAATCCGCTGACCGTTGTCCGGTCCTGGTGGCCAAACCCTACCTGGCCTTCCAGGACCTCGTCCTCCAGTTCGTCCCTCTGAATGTTCACCCCCACGCGGGCGAGGTGATCGGTCTTGAGAAGGGTGCCGTACATCTCCGTTTCCAGATCGCCGCCGTAGGCGTAGTTCTTGCTCAGCGTGTCGATCGGAAGCGTGATCGGCTCCGGGTTCGTGAAATGAATACGGTTGTATCGAAAGAAGGCGGTTGCCTGGGTCTTGCTCCCCTCGAAGAAGGTCCCGGGATTCGTGAGCCTCAGGTAGGTCATGTTACGCAGGTACTTCTGACGGGCAAAGGGCTGCTGGTTGTCCTCGAACCCGGGCTGGCCGCGATCCGTATCGAAGAACTCGTTGCTCAGGTCGAGCCTGAGCTTTGTCCACGGCGAGAACCCCACGCGCGTGAGAACGTCCACAGAGGAGAAGTCATTGTTGATTCGGGTCTTCTCTACGCTCGGCTGGACAACCTGGCCGCCTACGATGACCTCGGACGTCTCGAACGTGAAGTCCCCGTCGCTCCCGAGATAGGTGGCGCTCAGAAGGTAGTCCACCCCCTTCACCGCCCCCCGGCTCGTTGCCGCCCCCTTGAGGGTGTTCCACGATCCGTAGCTGAAGAGCGCGCTCGATTCGGGGACGCCGTCCGGGGCCTTGGACACCAGGTTGACCACCCCGCCCATGGCGTTCGGTCCGTAAACCGTACTGCCCCCCCCACGGACCACCTCGAATTTTTCGAGGGCATCCATCGGGATGGTAGACAGGTCGACGCTGCCCCCCTCCCCCGTGTTGAGCGGGATCCCGTCGAGAAGAATAAGGACCTGCTCGGAAGACGACCCCCGGATGGACATGGTGCTCAACTGGCCCAACCCACCGTACTGCCGCAGGTGCACACCCGGCTGCTGGGATATGAGATCCGGCAGCGTCCGGAAATGCCCCTTGTAGGTATCGGTCTCCACCACGCTCGCGAAGGCGGACGGATCGTCCCTGGCCTCCCGAATCCGCACGGAACGAACGACGGTGGGCTCGATCTCGTAGGCGGGCTCCTGGGCCCCAGACGCCTCTTGCGGAGGATCCTCCTCTGCAAGGGACAGCCCGGGCCGAAGGCCTGAGACCAACAGCCACAGGAAGGGCAAGAGGAGGAGCGCGGCCTTTGCCGGGCTCCTCCCGAAAGGGCTTACGCTCAAAACGAAGTTCATGGCATACCGAGCAATAGCCAAACCAGACCGATGACAGGGGCAAGAAACATGCGTGTAAGGGCTCGCAAGGGTTCGTTCTTCGCAATCCAGGCCGCCCACGGTTCGGCGTGTCCGTAATAGAAGTCAACCAGCTTCCGTCCGAGGGGGGATTCCATCAGGTAGGCATCGCGGAAGGACCGAAGAAGATCGATCTTCTTCGCAAAGGGGCTTCCAAAGGCGGCCGTGGCAATGAAGCAATCGTCGCTCCCGTTGCAGTTCCGGTCCGGAGGCCCTGCGTTCTCGGGCGCGCCCGGATACGTGAGACCATCTGCATCGTTGCAGTCCACCGCGCCGCAGCCCCCACCCGCGATCGAGTATCCGTCCTCGTCACCGTCCGGGCAGTCTAACTCGTTCAGCACACCCACGGCCTGGAGGTCGAAGCCGCCCTGGGCCCATGCCGTGGGATAGGGGTCATAAACAGGGTTCTGTGGGTTGGCATCGTCGAAGGTACTACCGTCCCCGATCACGTCCACGACGCGAACGTAGACGATCTGGCTGAGATTCACCTGGCCGCCCGTAACGAGCAGATCACCCACAAGATCGGCGAGATCAAAGGGCGTGCCCTGGCAGGGATAGATGTTTCCCCCTGGGTGCTTACCGGCCAGGTTGTGCACGTCCGTGGGGTCCAGGATGTTGTCGCCGACGATCGGGCCCGGCGTCAGCGACACGCTCGGAAACCTCGCGAACGCGTACCCATCCGTGGACACCTCCACGAAGGCCAGTTCAGCGTAAAGATACCCACCGGAGGGAAACCCGTTCTCAAAGATAACGAAGTCGTCGCCCGGGCCATTGGTGATCGGCGGGGTGAAGGTCATCGTGATCTCCCCCCCATCCCCCAGAGAGACTACATCCAGATAATTGCAGTCAGCAGCGCCGAGGGCCTTCTCCCCAAGGCCGAAGCTCGCGTCGCCAAGGCCTGGGTTGTCGATATCCACGGGTCCCCGTATCAGGTTGAGGTGGCCGTCCGCCCATCCCACGATACCCGCAGACGTATGTGCAATCCCCGCCTCATTGTAAGGACCGGCCAGCAGTGCCGCCGGCAGGAAAAGAAGTGCGGTCACCCATCCCAGATGCGAAACAACTCTACCGCGTTTCTTGCGCATCATATCTTGTTTCTCCTTCCTCTCTTCTATTCGTAGGAAAGGGCGATCCCCGCAGGCCCGCTTCCCGTTGCCAGCACATACACTTCCCGCACCCTGATTCTGTTGTTCATATCCAGCAGCTCAATAATCATGTCATCCTGGAAGGCGAGCACAAAGGCAACGTCCCCGGAACGATCGAACACGATGTCTGGGATAAAACTCCATGTCGTGGTCGTGAGCATCCAGGGGTCCGCCGCATCGTTCAGGATGGCCCGGCTGGCCAGGTCGATCACGAACAGGTTAGCCCCGGCCCCGTCTCCCACCAGGACGAGACGATTGCCGATCGCGATCGAGCCGGGCGAGCCGCCCATCACGAACGACTCGGCTTCGGACAGGGTGAGAGTGTCGACCACATCCACCACACCGAACGTGGAGACCCAGTCGCCTGTGCACACGACCCAGAGGTTACCCGACCCATCCATGGCAACGTCCTGCGGGTTGACGCCGGAGATGGAAACCGGCGTGTCGTCCCCGTTCCCCGGGTCGTTGTCCGCATCCACGACGGTGTCCGTCGCCGTGTCGATCACCGAGACCGTTGCAGGCCCGTACGTGTACGTCACCGGATCGATTGCCGTATTCGCCGTGTACGCCCTGCCGCCATCGACCAGGATCCCGGCGGGCCCGCTTCCTGCGGGAAGGTCGATCGTGCCGATGATCGCAGAAGGTCCATCCACGCGTGGGTCCAGTATGGTGATCGAGTCGCCGTACAGGTTCGTGACGTACGCCTTGTCGAAACCGACCACGGCGATATCCCACGGGCTGTTTCCGTCGGGAAGGGGAATCGTGCGCACGAGGGAAGCGGAAGACAGGTCAATAACCTGAACACTGGCGTCCTCCGCGGCGCCGAAGGTCCCGGAGTTGACCACGTAAGCCTCCGGACCGAAAACCGCAACCCGGTTGGCGCTCGTCCCGAGTCCGATCCCCCCGAAGTTGTCGGTGACCTGAGGTGGAAGGCTGAACTCCACCGTTGCTATCGAACTGCTGACCCCGTTGACCACCACGGCCCGGTTCGCCTCGGTGCAGCCCCCTACCAGAAGGAAGACACTCAAGAGAAAGAACATCCCATATTTCACCCTGCCGACGCGATCCAGTTCCTTGTTGCTCATACCACCCTCTCCTTTCTGTCGACGATCCAGGACCGAGGAATCCCCTGGCGTCGAGAAAGCACAAAAAAAAGCCCCTAGACCCTTCTTTGTGAAGGATCTAGGGGCTGCACCCAGCTTCTTCGCCCTTAGTCAGGAGCCCGTGCCGTTCCTCGCGACGGTATCTCGCTCCCATCCTGCGGGCAGGTCTTCTGACTCCCGGATCGTCCTACTCCCTGCGCCTTCCCACCTGCCTCATGGGCAAGCAGTGGCTCGCTGCAGGTTTCGTCCCCGGTTACAGCGGCGGGACCGTGCCGGATTTCGCTAGCAACCGGCTTCCCTTTCAAGCCCAAACGGGCACCCACAGGAAAATATTCTATTGTCTTGTAGCTAAATAGGGTAACACGACCCTTCGGCCTGGTCAATGAGAAAACAGCTCCTGCACGACGCGCGGCCCATTATATCCTCGAGGCTCGCATGCAAGAAAAATGGAACGGTATTTACTTCTTTACAATCTCGGTACAGATTTCATAAAATCAGGTTCGCTTTTCATTGCGCCCTTCACTCACACCGCCGGCAAGGGGGGCCGGAGCCAACCCGAAAGGCTCTGCTCTCACACTTCGCTGAAGAATCGTCCGCGAGAACACATAGATCTCTGCCCTTCCACCGAGGAAACTATTCGAGAGGAAGAGACCAGGGCAGGCCCTCGAACGCAACAGCACGAGGAGGTGGAAAAATGTCAAAGAATCTGTTGAAAACCATGGTCCCGGTAATCACTCTTTCTGTCTTGCTCAGCACGGGCGCGGCGCAATCGCAAAGAGATGAGCTTCCTGCGGGGTGTGCCCTGCTGGACGACTTGAAGACCCGAGGTCTCATGTCCGCCATGCTGGAGACCCGGCTCTTACAAGAATGCGGCCGCCAGGATGAATTGGGTCTGAGTCTCCTTAAGGGGGGAAACCTGGTCGAGAAGGGCATTTCTTCGGTGCGTCGTGCCGACCAGCTTCCCGGAGCCGTGACGGACGTCCTGGTCAACGACCCCCTGGGGGATGCCGACGCCTACACGCATACACAGAGCGAGACCAGCCTTGCCTTGAATGAAGATACAGGGACCCTCTGTGCCTGTTACAACGATTCCTACCACATGTACGAGTACACGGGTGGCTCCGGCTTCTCCAGCTCCATCGACGGGGGGATCAGTTTTGTAGACCACGGGGTCCATCCGCGCGGTCCCGGAGGCCGGAGCAGTGGAGACCCGAGCGTTGTCTGGAGGAGGTCCGACGGTCTCTTCTACTATGCTGCTTTGTGCGACGCCGGCCTGTGTATCTGGCAATCCCTCGACGATTGCACGAGCTTCTTTCAGTATTCTGTCATCCACTACGGGCCGTGGGGGGACGACAAGGAGTTCATGGCCGTAGATAACAACCCGACCAGCCCGTACTATGGACGCCTTTACGTGGCATGGACAAATTTCGATGCCGGGGAGCGGATATACGTCACCCACTCCAGCGAACTGGGCTGGTCTCCGCCTGTGGCGGTAAGCGCTGAGGATGTGGATGTCCAGGGTGCGTGGCCCACCGTTGCACCGAACGGGGACCTCTATGTGGGTTGGGTGCGCTGGGAAACCTATCCGGAGGGGCCTATTGATATCGAGATCGTCCGTTCAACAGATGGTGGAGCCTCGTTTTCTCAGGTGACCAACCCCCTGACCGGTGCGGTGAACCCCCGTGATGCCACAGCCACCTATGGCTGCTACAGGCCCGCCCTGAACGGAAATATCCGCTACCTACCCTCGCCGCAGCTGGCCGTCGGGCCGGACGGCGTCCTTCACGTGGTGTATTCCTACGATCCCGACGGCCATGACACGGGCGACGTGGTAGACGTTTTCTATCGTCGCTCCACAGACAACGGGGCCACCTGGAGCCCTGAAATACGGCTGAACGATGACGCCACCCAGACCGACCAGTGGTTCCCAACCGTAAGCGTCGGACCCACGAACAACGTAATCGCAACCTGGTATGACCGCCGACTCGACACCTCCGACAATTACATGTTCGATTACTACGGTTGTTTTTCCGGTGACGGAGGCGTGACATGGGGAAGCAACATCCGGATTTCTGACGTCTCCTCGCCGGTGTATATCGATTACTATCTGGCTGACTGCTACCACGGTGACTATGATCAACAGGTGCAGGACGAAGACAACGCATACATCCTTTGGTCCGACGACCGGAACGTTCAGGATGGACACAATGATCCGGATATCTGGTTCGAGAAGCAGTCCCTAACATGCTATGACACCGACAGCGATGGTTATGGAGATCCCGCAAGTCTCTCGTGTCCCTCTCCCGGACGGGACTGCGCCGATTCGAATCCGGACGTGAACCCCGGAGTCCGGGAAGGGCCGGACGGAGACCCCACGTGCAGCGACGCCCTGGACAACAACTGCGACGGCAACGTGGACCTTGCCGATCTCGGCTGCATCGAATGCGTTGACAACGACATTGATGGGTACGGGTCTCCTGCGAGCGGGAACTGTACGTATTCAGAGTTGGACTGCAATGATGCAGACTCGGATGTGAACCCCGGGGCTCCCGAAGTGTGCGAGAACGGTATTGACGATAACTGCGACGGTCAGATCGACACAAAGACCGACTACAGCGTAACAGCACCCGTCATTGTGGAAGGGGACACGTGCGGAGCCGGTGACGACTGTGCCGGCAACCCGAGCCAGGAGCACGTCTATGAGGTCACGATTCCCTCGCAGGGTTCTTGGACCTTCGACCTGTGCAATTCCTCTTTCGACACGTATCTTCACGTGGGAACCACGCCGGGGGCAAAAGACATCGGAGAGGACGACGACGGATGCGACACCTTTCAGTCCCGTTTGACGGCAACGAATCTCCCGGCAGGGACGTACTACGTCACGGTCGAGGGCTTTACAGGTTTCGACTGCGGAGACTATGTCCTGGACATTCATCCGGCCGGTTCGGGCTGCATATCTGACTTCTTCACCACAGCGCCCGTTACCGTGACGGGCAACACCTGTGGAGCAGACAACAATTGTACTGACAGGCCGGCAGAGGATCATGTCTATGAGGTCACGATTCCCTCGGACGGCTCATGGACCTTCGACCTGTGCAATTCGCAATTCGACACATACCTGGTGGTGGGCACGACCAAGGCCGGGCGAAACGATGTGGGAGAGAACGACGACGGATGTGGCTCATGGGCTTCGATTCTGAGGGCGGATCTCCTGGCAGGGACATACTATGTGCTGATCGAAAGCGGTTATTATTACTGGAACTGCGGCGAATACGTCCTGAGCATCTACCCCACACCCGGAGACGCCGAGCCCCTTCTTGCCGTTACCGATAACAGCGTGGGCCCGAACGCGAGCGTTCTGAACACGACCTTTGAATTCCCAGGTGGTGCTATGGAATACCTAAACACGGTTGACTTCTCCGGGAAGGCATGGGTTGACTTCGCGGAAGACACCCGTACGGTATCGATGCCCGATGCCCATATAAGACTGAGCACGATCGACTTCTCTATTCCTGTCTTGCTCTGGGAAATATCAGGAAGAATGAAGAACTTCCAGACTATCTATGCATACATCCTTCCTGCGACCGTGGATCCAGCGGATGGCTCCTTTGTCTCTTCACTCCAGACGTCAATGCGGTTCACCATGTCCGCATACATTGCAGATCAGACCATTATTGAGGACGTCGAATATGTTGTACCGATGGATCCCGTCCAGGTTTCAGGGACCTTCACCGAAGTGGGCGACACCGACGGAGATGGCTTGACCGAATATGAACTCACCTTGCGTGGACCGTTCTCATCAACGTTATATCTCGGTGAGATACCGCTCGTAGGCAACATGACTGCAACGATCACTGGGGTGCTGGATCTGGGGTATACTGCGGAGCCATTGTCAGCGGATCCGTATGAGCAGGACAACTTCCCGGATGACGGAACACTCCTTTCGCCCGGGGAGGTGCAGCGCCACCTTGTTCATCCCTATGCAGACGTAGACTGGATCAAGGTGAGTACTGTTGAAGGGCAGGAATACGAAGTCAGGACATTTGACCTCGTCGGATCTACGCCCGATACGGTCCTCGAAGTCTATGACGAAACCGGGTTCATGGTCACTTCGAACGATAACTATGAATGGGACGAGTACACCTACGACTTGTTGAGCCAGGCATCCTTGGTCTCATGGACGGCTGCGTACACAGGAACCTATTACGTGAAAGCATGGACATCGGGCGGCAGTTACGGCCACTTTGATGATCAAGGGGGTGGTCCCGCCTTCTGCAGTTATGAGATCAGCCTTCCGTGCCCGGATCTCGATGGAGACGGGTATGGGGATCCGGGAAGCACCGTATGCATCTATCCTGAAAGGGATTGTTCCGATTCGAACTCCAACGTGAATCCAGGGGTTGAGGAAGTCTGTGGAAACGGTATCGATGATAACTGCGATGGGGGAATCGACGAGAATTGTGGATACTTGGCTGCCGCCGACGCCCAGGCTTCTGTCTACGGGCCCGGGTCGGTGGCCGGATCGGGTGTCGTCAACCAGCTTTCGCTCTTTGTGGTTCCTTTGGGCGCCGTCATCGTCCTGAGGATTCTGCGAAGAAAGAAGGGGGCGTCCTGAACAGGGTCATGGGTGCCTCCCTTCTTGACGGGATGGGTCGTTGGGTGGTACCCCTTCTTCTTCCGTGGCTTCTGCCCATCTTGGAGGTCAACAAGGCCTTTGCGCCGATCCCCCGCGACGATCCTCGAGCGGGCCTAGGCTAACCCGGACCGTTGAGAATCGAAACCGCGATGATGTACTACGGTTGGCGGATTCTGTTCGCGACATCGTGTACCCTTTTCGTCTGTTCCGGAATCGGTTTCTTCACGTTTCCGGTCTTCCTGAAATTCATCGAGGCGGACCTGCACGTGGGTCGCGACAGCCTTTCCTATGCAGGCGCCCTCGCGGCCCTCGCGGCCGGGTTTGCCACACCTGCCATCGGCTACGCTCTGGATCGATACGGTGCACGAGCCGTGATGCTTCCCGGCGCAGCTCTGCTTTCCACAAGCTACCTGCTCTTGAGTCGAAGTGATTCCCTCCTTCATCTCTACGCTCTCTTCCTCACCATAGGGATCGGAATGGCGGCGACCACGATTCTCCCAACCCAAACCCTGATCTCTCGATGGTTCGTTAAGAGAAGAGGGCGGGCGATGGGGGTCACGGCCGTAGCCGGGGCCCTGGGAGCCATGGTGTGGATGCCCCTGTCGAGCCGTCTCATCGAGGCTCTGGGCTGGCGAAATGCCTATGAAGTCCTTGGCATCGTCATCGCCGCGGTTTCCCTCCCCCTCATCTCGCTCCTCATCCGGAGTTCACCCCAGGCGATGGGGCTCGCGGTCGAGGGGGAAGGGAGCGAATCGTCGGAGGCCGAAACCTCGGAGAGCAGAGCGCCCGAGGTGGACGGAATCGAACCCGGCTACACCATGGCCGAAGCGTTGGCCACAAGGGGGTTCTGGCTCATTTTCTGCTCGAGCTTCTTCGGCCCCTTCGCGGCATCCGGTTTCGGCCTTCACGTCGTGGCGTTCCTTTCCGACACAGGCCTTTCCCCCGGAGAAGCCAGCTCCGTTTGGAGCGCTGTCATCGGGATCAGCATCGGCGGCATGTTTCTCTTCGGGTTTCTCGCCGAGAAATGCCAGAAACGGTATCTAGGCTCCGCAGGCATGTTCTCCAGGGGGTTGAGCGTGCTGTTCCTCGTGCTGTTTTCTCTGGGAGTCGTGCCCCGCGTGATGGCCATCGGGCAACTCATCATCCTCTACGGCCTTGCCTTGGGTTGCGTGCAGGTGGTCAGTCCGCTGCTGCTCAGTGAGACCTTTGGCGTGAAGTCTTTTGGAAAACTTGGGGGGCTGATCGGCATTCCCTTCACCCTGGGAATGGCGCTCGGCCAGGTCGTGGGGGGCAGGCTCTTCGTGCTGCAGAACAATTACAGCCTCGCCTTCGGTATCTTCGCTCTTGCCTTTCTCCTCTCCGGAGTCGCCTTCGCCCTCGTCAAGCCATACTTCCTCGTCAACCAAAGGGGAGGTTCGGTTGTGAGGGCCGGCCCGGGAGCGGGGTGACCGGGTCCACGCACATTGCCTGGGAGCGCTGTTAAGTCGGCAGAAAACGGTCGCCATGTTTCACTGTCAAAGCTCGATCCACTCGGTGCTGTCCTGGGTTCCCTCGGAGATTTGCGCCGGGCGACTTTGTAGTGGGAGGGCAAGACGCAGCCGGAACATGGCGATTCTTCCAAGTCCCCCCAGTAGCGACCCAGCAATCCTCTGATTGACAGGGCTGAAAGGCGGGGGATATCTTGGATCCCTTCACACCTCTCGGTTTTCAAGGAGCAAAAAGCGATGTCCACGCCAAAGCGCGCCCCGGCAGACCGCTTCCTCTTTCTTGCCCTCGCGGTCGCTCTGCTGATCCTCTTCCCCTCGTCCGACCGCGCACGGGCCCAGCTAGACCTGGCCGCAGGGGCGGCGGCCGTCCTGGGAGGGAATTCTGAAGAAGAGAGCGCGGAATCAGGCGAAGAGAAGCACGGCATATCCTTCCCCGCCGGCGAAATGGAAGAAGGGCTGTGGGAAGCGGCGGCGGAAGTTGGCGAACAGGCGCGCTCCCTTCTCGGGCGAAGGCCATTGGGGTTTGATCTCAGCACGATCGACCGGCTGCGGGAATGGGCCATCGGCCTGCCCATGGAAATCCCGAAGCTGGTCGAGCACGTGATGGAGCAGAGCCGCTTGCTCGGTTTTGCGGGCTCCGTGATCATGCTCGCCTTCCTCGCAGCGGTCTTCTACAGCCTCTTCGGGCAACACAAGGTCCTCGCGAGGCTGGAAAAGGCGGTGGAACCCCTTCGCTCGTACATACCGGAGGCCTTCTACCCGTACTTTCTCTCCCTCATGAGGATCGTGGTCGGCTCTCTCATGCCCCTCGTCCTTTTCGGCGTCTACAGCCTGATTCGTGTCTTCATTTCCTACAATGCCCCCTGGTTCCAGATCACCGGGACTCTCTTGATGCTCTGGGCGGTCGGCGCCCTGTTGATCAATATGCTGCGGGAGGCGCTGACGCGGGAACTCTTGCCGATCGAGTCCAGCCACGGCCGCAGCATCTTCCGTGTGGCCCGGATCGTACTTTTGTATATCCTGGCGAGCTTCGCCATCTTTCTCGGTGCCGAGGCGTTCCAGATTCCAGAAGATTTCCTGGCCCTCCTGGGGTTTGTCCTCTCCCTGACCATCGTACTGGCAAGCCTGCTGCTTCTGATGAAGAAGAAGGCGATCCTGGGCGTGCTGCCCGAGCTGCCTTACAAAGGCTATCAGATGTTCGTACGGGGATTGACGCGTTACTACTTCCCGGCCATCTTCCTCACCTTCCTGACCGGGATTCTCTGGTGCATCGGCTACTACGACCTGTGCCTGGCCATCTGGAGGATGACCTGGGCAGTTGTCGGCGCCTTCCTCGGCATCATGGTCACCTACCATATTCTGAACGGGTGGCTCCGGCAGTGGTCACGGAAGAAGGGTTCGGCAGACGGCGCCGCGCAGGCGCTCTATCAGTCCCTGAATTCCTTGCTCCTGTATGTGACAGTTATCACCCTCCTTGTCGTCACGCTCAAGCTACTCGGGCTGTCCGATCCCATCCAGCGGATCCTGTCTTTCCCAGTCCTCGAGATCGGGGGGTCGCCCCTTTCTCTCTGGACGCTCCTGAGGGCAGCCATCGTCCTGGCCGCCTTCGCGTATTTCTCCCGACTCATCCGGGCCTGGCTGGATTACAGGATCCACCCCTCCGTCGGCGTGGAGGAGGGCCTCGCCTACGCGATCAATACCTTTCTCCACTACACCCTGTTGACCATCGGTTTCCTGGTCGCCTTGCGTGCCGTCGGACTGGATCTCCGTGTGTTGATGGTCTTTGCCGGGGCCCTGGGCATCGGGATCGGACTCGGCATGCAGAGCACCGCGGCCAACCTCATCGCCGGGTTCAGCATCATCTTCGGCAGGCGGCTTCGGAAAGGAGATCTCCTGCAGGTCGGGGAAACGGTCGGTTACGTGAGGGAGATCGGTCTCAGGGCAACCAAGGTGAGGACCCTCGACAACATCGAATACCTCGTCCCGAATACGCAACTCACCACGAATACGATCGTGAACTACACCCTCTCCGACGCACTGATCCGAGTCCACGTACCGGTGGGTGTTTCTTACAGCGCCGACCCGAAGCAGGTGGAAAAGCTTCTGCTCGATGTGGCGAAGAAAAACCCCGATGTCATACAGAGCAACCCCCCTCAGGTCTGGTTCACGGAATTTGGCGACAGCTCCCTGAACTTCGAACTGCTCGTGTGGACCGATGTCCGAAGTGTGGGGGCCTTGAAGATGCGCAGCGATCTCTACTACACCATCTTCGAGGCGCTGGCAGAGGCGGGCATAGAGATTCCTTTCCCACAGCGGGACCTTCACATCCGCTCCGGCCTCGTTCCCCCGGAACCCGGATCCAAGAAGTAATCTCTCATAGAGAGGGTGTCGGGGTACAGATCAGGGACAGGCACTGTATCTAATTCGGGGACAGCCACCGATTTAAGTGGCCTGAATTCAGGGAGATCCACTCTCAATTCGGGGACAGCCACCGATTAAGAAGAAATTGAGAAATTGGGAGATCGGGGTCAGGCACTGAACTATTTCGAGATCGGTGACCGTCCCCAAACTCGAAAGGAGGGCTCGGCGATGCAGGTGCTCACCGAGAAGAAGGGCGTTGTCACGACCATCATCATCAACCGCCCCGAGGTGAGGAACGCGGTCGACGGGGCCACGGCAAGGGACCTGGCAGAGGCCTTCCGTCAGTTCGAGCAGGACGACGATGCGCTGGCTGCGGTTCTTACCGGCACGGGCGGGTATTTCTGTGCGGGCGCAGACCTGAAGGCGGTCTCCTCCGGCGAAGGCGAGGCGAACCGCATCGAGCCGGAAGGGGATGCGCCCATGGGCCCTTCGCGGATGGTCCTCAACAAGCCGGTCATTGCGGCGGTGGCCGGCCACGCCGTGGCCGGCGGACTCGAACTGGCTCTCTGGTGCGACATGCGCGTGGTCGAGGAGGATGCGGTTTTCGGCGTTTTCTGCAGGCGATGGGGAGTCCCGCTCATCGACGGGGGAACGGTTCGCCTGCCGCGCCTGATCGGACTCTCCCAAGCCATGGACATGATCCTGACCGGACGTCCCGTGGGGGCCGAGGAGGCCCTGCGGATGGGCCTGGCGAACCGGGTCGTCAAGAAGGGCACAGCCCGGGCGGAGGCAGAGGCACTCGCCGAAGAGATCTCCGGTTTCCCGCAGAGCTGCATGCGGAGCGACCGGCTGTCCGCCTACCAGCAGTTCGATCTTCCCTTTGAACAAGCCATGCGGAACGAATTCGATCTGGGATTGAAAACGATCCAGTCGGGCGAAACCCTGGAGGGCGCGACTCGCTTTGCCCTCGGGGCAGGACGCCACGGAAGCTTCGGGTCAGAAGAAGGGTCCGGAGGATGAACCAGGCCGACATCAAGAAGATCGCACAGGCATTGATGGCATCGGACGCGAGCAGTCACGGTTGGGACCACGCGGAGCGGGTCTGGAACCTCTGCAGGCACATCGGTCGCGCCGAGGAGGCCGATCTGGAGATCCTCCGGCCGGCCGCATACCTGCACGACATCGGCCGCCCCGAGGAGAAGGCCTCGGGCGGAGAGGTCTGCCACGCAACGGCCGGGGCAGCCCGTGCCCGCTCCATCCTGAAAGAGAACGGTTACGACAGGGAGAGGGTCGAACAGATCGTCCACTGCATCGCGTCGCATCGATTTCGCCGGAACGGGGAACAACCCGGAACACTCGAGGCCCACGTCCTGTTCGACGCGGACAAACTCGATGCGATCGGAGCCGTGGGCATAGGCCGGGCCTTTCTGTTCGCAGGGGAGGTCGGGGCCAGGCTGCACAACCCGGAGGCAGACATCCTCGCCACCCAACCCTACTCGTCCGAGGACACCGCCTTTCGAGAGTTCTCCGTGAAGCTGCAAAAGGTCAAGGATCGAATGCTGACGCAAACAGGAAAGCAGATAGCCGAAGACCGGCATCGCTTCATGGTGGCCTACTTCGACCGCCTCACCCAGGAAGTCCACGGCGAAAAGTAAAGAAACAGGGACCAGGGGCCAGGCACTGAACTATCCAGAGATCGGTGGCTGTCCCCAAATTCCGGGCGAAGAAGATACCATTGGGCCAATGTTACTTCCTAATTCGGGGACAGCCACCGAATTAAATAGAGAGAATTCGGGGAACTCCACTATCAATTCGGGGACAGCCACCAATTGTTACCTCCTTTCCGTTTCGTGCTATTCGGTGGCTGTCCCCGAATTCCGGGCTCCGCGGGGCTGGGGATGGGTGGCCAGGTGCGAGATGGGGCATTGCCTTGACGGCCGTTGGCGCCGCAGGTATCCTAGAAAACCTTCCATCTTTGCTGACAGAAATGACGTTCCCCCCTGTTGACGCTTGCATCACTCTCTGAGTACAACAAGCGAAACATCCTCAATGTGTTGAAAAAAAAGGAGACAGCGCGCCATGGAAGAGGTTGTCATCGTAAGTGCGGTCCGAACCGCCATCGGAGGATTTGGCGGCGCCCTTAAAGGCGTGCCGGTCGTGGAACTCGGAGCTCTCACCATCCGTGAGGCAATGAAGAGGGCAGGGCTTCGCCCGACGGTTTCCGCCGAACTGAAGGCCCTCGGCCCTGACCCACTCAAGGGGCTGGGCCCTTCGGAACTCGAGCAGAAGACCGCTCCCTGGCCGGATGACCTTCAGCCGGTCTACGCCGATGAAGTCATCATGGGCAACGTGGTCTCCGCGGGCCAGGGCCAGAATCCGGGGCGGCAGGCGAGCATACGGGCCGGAATGCCGGCCGAGACGAACGCAATCACGGTCAACAAGGTCTGCGCCTCCGGCATGAAGGCGGTCGTCCTTGCCGACCAGTCCATCCGGGCCGGCCAGGCCGAGGTAGTGGTGGCCGGTGGCATGGAGAACATGAGCAACATCCCATACACCCTGCCCGACGGGCGTTGGGGCGCGCGCATGTTCGACAAGTCCATGGTGGATCTGATGGTGCACGATGGCCTTTGGGAGATCTTCTACGGCTATCACATGGGCGTCACCGCGGAGAACATCGCAAAGACCTACGGTGTCTCGCGGGAAGAGCAGGACAAGCTCGGCCTCTTGAGTCACCAGCGTGCCCGCAAGGCGATCGAGGACGGGATCTTTGCCGAAGAGATTGTCCCCGTCGAGGTGCCCCGGAGAAAGAAAGACCCCCTACTGTTCGACACGGACGAGAGGCCGATGGACACGAGCCTCGAAAAGATGGGGCGTCTTCCCCCCGCGTTCGCCAAGCAGGACGGCACCGTCACGGCTGGAAATGCGTCAGGCATCAACGACGCCTCCGCTGCCCTCATGGTCATGAGCCGGACCAAGGCCGACGCCCTCGGCGTGAAGCCTCTTGCCCGGATCGTCGGATACGCGTCGGGTGGGGTGGACCCCGCCTACATGGGGCTCGGACCGATTCCCGCGGTACGGAAGGTCCTGGCCAGGACGGGCGTGTCCCTGTCGGACATCTCCCTCTTCGAGCTGAACGAGGCCTTCGCTTCCCAGGCGATTGCGTGCATGCGAGAGCTCGAGCTCGACCCGGAGAAGACCAACGTCCACGGAAGCGGCATCTCGCTGGGACACCCGATCGGGTGTTCGGGCGCGAGGATCCTGGTCACGTTAATCCACGAGATGCAACGTAAGGGGCTTTCGCTCGGGCTGGCAAGCCTGTGCATCGGTGGGGGCCAGGGCATGGCCATGATTCTGGAAGCGGTCTGAAGCTCAGGGATCAGGGGCCAGGCCCCGCCACCCCGCGCCCAATAGGCGGGATGCACGGGGATTGCCGCCTCGCCTGCGGCTCCTCGCAATGTCCGGCAAGTGAAAAAAGAAGCCCCCTGGACTCGTGATGAGTTCAGGGGGCTTCTTGTATTGCAGCTCTGTTCAATTATCATCCCCTCTCCCCGAGGGGAGAAGGTATTCACTGGGCTGAGGGATTCCTGACTTCGCAGGAATGACGGCTTCTTTTTCTTTCAGGCGGCCAAGCGGGCGCGGGGCCTGGTCCCTGATCCCTCAGTTCGTTCCTTTTCGCCTACGGCTGCTTATTTTTTCTCGACCGCGATATACAGCGATCCCTCCCTTCGCTTGATCAGGAAGAGCATCATCTCGCCCTGCTTGGCCGCTCCCACCTTCTTCTGGAACTCGGAGATCGTGTAGGCCGGGCTCTGGTTGATCTCCATGATGATGTCTCCCCTGCGAATCCCGGCTTCCGCCGAAACCCCCGCAGGGTCCAGGTCCGTGACGATCAGCCCCTTGTCGCTGGCCAGCTCGTGCGTCTGGGCCAGTTCCGGGGTAATCTCCTGAAGCTGCAGACCGAGTTCCTCTCCGGACTCACCCTCCGCAACGGTCGCCTCATCATCCGGAAGTTCCCCGAGCGTCACCTTGATCGTCTTCTGCTTGCCCTTCCTGAGCACCTTCAGCGTGATCTTTTCGCCCGGCGGGGTGACCGCCACCATGCGCGGAAGGTCGTTGAACTGCTCGACCGGCTTCCCGTTTAACTCGACGATGATGTCCCCGTGCTCCAAGCCCGTGCCGGCGGCAGGGCCTCCTTCCGTGACCTCGGAGACCAGGGCGCCCTTCGGCTTGTCCAGGCCGAAAGACTGGGCCAGTTCCGGGGTAACCCTCTGGATGTAAACGCCGAGCCATCCCCGGGAAACGCGGCCCTTCTCCTTGAGTTGCGGGAGCAAATCCTTGGCTATGTTGACCGGAATGGCAAACCCGATTCCGGTCCCGCCGGCGATGATGGCCGAGTTTATGCCGACCACTTCCCCCTTCATGTTGATCAGGGGGCCACCACTGTTACCCGGGTTGATCGAGGCGTCCGTCTGAATAAAATCGTCATAAGGCCCGGCCCCGATCTCCCTTCCCTTTGCGCTGACGATACCGGCTGTCAGGGTGTACTTGAGCCCGAAGGGATTCCCGATCGCAAGCACCCAGTCTCCCATCCGGAGCTTGTCCGAGTCACCCAGCTCTGCCGTAGGAAGCTTCCTACCCATGTCCACCTTGATCAGGGCGAGGTCGGTCTTGGGGTCCTTGCCGATCACCTTGGCCTCCGCCTCGCTCTCGTCGTAAAAAATCACGGTGATGGTCTCGGCATCCTTGACCACGTGATGGTTGGTGACGATGAGTCCATCTTCGCCGATCACGAAGCCGCTACCCAGGCTCCGCCGCTTCATGTCCCCCTGGGGACCCCCGGGACCTCCCCGGAAAAACCGGTCGAAGAACTCCTCAAAGGGATCAGGCTGCTGGGGTCCGAACCCCGGCCCGCCGTGCCCGGGAGGACGACCCCCGAATCCTCTACCCATCCCGCCACCCTTGACAACCTGAGTGGTGCTGATGTTGACCACCGCCGGATCGAGCTTCTCTGCCAGGAGCGTGAAGTCGGGAAGGCAGATCTGTTCCGTTCCCCCGGGGTCCGAACTGCCCTGTACGGCAGGCGCCTGCTCCTTAGCGGCTTCTTCCTCCGCCGCCCCGAAGATCGCGCCGAGCCTCTCGGTCACATCCGTCTGGGCCGCGAGGACCAGGCCCATCACCACACCGATCAGGATCAAGAAAAAGACTTTTCCCGTACCCCTGTTTCTTGCACCTTCCATCCGTTGCTCCTTTTCGGTCCCGGGGACCTGCTCGTCACCGCGGCTCACTTGGATTCGTCAACATATCTCATACGTAGGTCATACAGCATGCTTTCCATCAATTGGGCTTCTTCTTCGGTCAGGTTTCCCCGGGTCTTCTCCTGCAGCATAGCGAGCATGTCGATGGTCTGCTTGGCGATCGTCAGATCCTTCGTCTGCTCTCCGGTCATCGGGTCCGGGGCGATTCCCAGGTGAATCAGGGCGGAGCTGCTGAGGGAAATCACAAAGGTCGCGAAATTGATTTCCGGAAGCGGAGTGGGCTCCTCTCGCTTTTCTCGCTTCTCTCGCTTCTCTGCCTCCGGCTTCTTACCCGCCTCCTCCTGCCCGGCGGCATCAGGCTTCTCGCCGGCCGCCTCCTGGCTTTCGGGCGGCTTCTTGTCCCCCTCAGGGGCCTTTTCCTCCTGCGGCGCCTTCCCACCCTCTGATCCGGCAAATCGGCGGCGATCGCTTACCCGAAATCCCTGGTCCTGTTTTTCTTCTTCACTCATTGGGTCTCCTCCGAAAAGAAGCTTTTAGCTTTTAGCCTTTAGCTCTTAGCAAAAGAAGCAGAAGCCACGGGAGTAATGGGGAGTTCAAGGTGCTTTCCCATTTCTTTCCCTTTATCTAGTTTTGCACGTTACTGATCTTTTAGCTAAAAGCTAATAGCTAACAGCTAAGAGCTAAGAGCTAACAGCTATTTCCCCAGAAGGCGTCGAATCCTTTCTTCGAGCGGGGGATGCGTGCTGAACAGCTTCATCATGGCCCGGCCGGAAAGGGGATTCACGATGAACATGTGCGCCGTCGAGGGATTCGCCTTCATCGGAATCCGCTGCGTGGCCTTGCCGAGCTTCTCGAGAGCATGCGCAAGACCGTAAGGGGTGCCCGTCATCTCGGCTGCTGTAGCATCGGCCTGGTATTCACGGGTTCGGGAGATGGCCATCTGGATCAAGACGGCCGCAAGGGGGGCGAGGAACATCATGAAGAGAAGCCCGAAGACGCCGCCGCCCTCGTCATCATCCCGGCCGACGCCACCGAAGATCGCCGCCCATCGGGCCATGCTGGCCAACATCATGATCGCACCGGCAAGGGTTGCGGCAATCGAGCTGATCAGGATGTCACGGTTCTTGACATGACCGAGCTCGTGGGCAAGGACGCCCTCCAGCTCTTCGTCACTCATCAGCCGCAGGAGCCCCTGGGTAACGGCAACAACTGCGTGCTCGGGGTTTCGGCCGGTTGCAAAGGCGTTGGGCGAGTCCTGAGGGATGACATAGACCCTCGGGGTGGGCAGGCCGGACTTCTGGGCGAGTCTCTCGACCATTTGATGGAGTCCCGGCGCCTGCGAGGGCTCCACCTGGCGGGCGCTGTACATCTTGAGAACAACCTTGTCGGAAAACCAGTAGGCCCCGAAGTTCATGATCACCGCAAACGTGAACGCAATGATCATCCCACTCTGGCCGCCGAAGTACCCTCCGATCAACATGATCACCGCGGTGAGGGAAGCGAGAAGCAGTGTCGTCTTCACGGTGCTTTGCATTCTCTCCACTCCTTCAAGGTCCGCTAGAATCTTAGACCCTACAGATCGATTTCAGTTCACCGTTTCTTCTGGACACAGATAAGGGGGGCATTGCTGCCCCCCTCAGATTCGATCATCGATTGTGCGAAGACCGGGGCACAGGCTTCCTTCTCCCTACTTCGAGTCTTCGTACTCGGCATCGATCACATCATCATCCGGCTTGCCGTCACCGGCCGAATCCGCCCCGCCCGGGTCGCCATCCCCTCCCGCCGCCTGCTGCTCGGCAGCCTGCTGCTGGGCGGCCTGCTGGTACATCAGCTCCGCGATCTTGTGGGAGGCCTGCGTCAGCTCTTCCGCTGCCGCCTTCATCTCTGAAGCCTCGGCTCCTTCGGACTGCTCCAGGATCTTCTTGGCCTTCTCCAGGGCCACATCGATCGGTCCGCGGTCCGCATCACCGAGCTTGTCCTTGTGCTCGGTCATCGTCTTCTCGGTCGTGTAGACCAGGCTGTCGAGCTGGTTCCGGGCCTCGGCCTTCTCCTTCTGCTTCTTGTCCTCTTCTGCGTGCTGCTCCCCATCCTTGACCATCTGTTCGATTTCGTTTTCGTCCAGGCCGCTCGATGCGGTCACCGTGATCTTCTGCTCCTGACCCGTGCCCAGATCCTTGGCGGAGACGCCGAGGATACCGTTGGCATCGATGTCAAAGGTGACCTCGATCTGGGGGATGCCTCTCGGGGCAGAAGGAATCCCGACCAGATGAAAGCGCCCGAGGGTCCTGTTGTTTCCGGCCATGTCCCGTTCGCCCTGAAGGACATGGATCTCGACGCTCGTCTGGCTGTCCGCTGCCGTAGAGAAGGTCTCGCTCTTCCGGGTCGGGATCGTGGTGTTCCGGTCGATCAGGCGAGTCATCACGCCGCCAAGGGTCTCGATCCCCAGGGAGAGAGGCGTCACGTCGAGGAGCAGAACATCCTTCACGTCGCCTGCGAGTACGCCGCCCTGGATCGCAGCTCCTACCCCGACCACCTCGTCCGGGTTGACCGTCTTGTTCGGCTCCTTGCCGAACAGCTCCTGGACCATCTCCTGGACCTTCGGGATCCGGGTGGACCCGCCCACCAGGATGACCTCGTTGATCTGGTTGGCGCTCAACCCCGCATCCTTCAGGGCCATGCGGCACGGCTCCATGGTCTTGGAGATCAGGTCATCCACCAGCTGCTCGAACTTCGCCCGGGTAAGCTTCAGGTTCAGGTGCTTCGGCCCGCTCGCGTCCGCCGTGACGAAGGGCAGGTTGATCTCGGTCTCCTGGGTGGACGAAAGCTCGACCTTGGCCTTCTCCGCAGCCTCTTTGAGCCGCTGCAGGGCCATCAGATCTCCGCCCAGGTCGATGCCCTGGTCCTTCTTGAACTCGGCAACGATCCACTCGATGACCCGCTGATCCAGGTCATCCCCACCCAGGTGGGTATTCCCGTTCGTGGCCTTCACCTCGACCACATTGTCGCCCACCTCGAGGATGGAGATGTCGAACGTGCCGCCTCCGAAGTCGTACACGGCGATCGTTTCGTCCTTCTTCTTGTCCAGGCCATAGGCCAGAGCGGCCGCCGTGGGCTCGTTGATGATCCGCCGGACGTTCAGGCCCGCGATGGTCCCCGCGTCCTTGGTGGCCTGGCGCTGGCTGTCGTTGAAATAGGCCGGCGCCGTAATCACGGCATCGGTCACGGTCTCACCGAGATAGTTTTCCGCGGCCCGCTTCAGCTTCTGCAGAATGAGGGCCGAGATCTCCGGGGGGGAGAACTCCTTGTCCCTCACCTTGACCTTTGCAACCTTGTTCGAACCATTCACAACCTTATAAGGGACGATCTTGATCTCTTCACTCACCTCTCCGAAGCGGCGTCCCATAAACCTCTTTATCGAATAGACCGTGTTCTCCGGGTTCGTGACGGCCTGCCGTTTCGCCACCTGCCCGACGAGCCGTTCCCCGTCCTTGGTAAACCCGACCACCGAAGGGGTCGTACGGCCGCCTTCCTCGTTCGGGATCACTACGGGATCCCCTCCTTCCATGACCGCCACAACCGAATTCGTGGTTCCCAGATCGATTCCGATGATCTTTCCCATTGTCGTCAACTCCTTTGCCCGGGGCTCTTGATGTATGAATCCCCTGATTTCGCAACAGCTTTTACCACTTCGCCGAGTTTCGTCTTAGCGTACTAGGTAATCATCGCAAAGGGGGGAGTCAACCCTCAGCCCTCCGGGACGCACGCGATCAGCTTGTCCATGATCGCCTTTTTCTTGTCAGCCTGGATCAGCCCGACCCACGGTTCCTCTCGCTGCTTCACGTAAACGAGGCCCTCTTCGCCTTCCGGCCCCTGGCCTGAGAGCAGGAGGGCGCCCAGCTCCTCTCCATCTTCATTCCTGAAGGCGAGCTCGCTCTCCGCCGGCTCGAGCCCCCAGGCAGATAGATCCTCCGGGACTTCCGCCACGAAACGATCCACCTCGAGGCCGAGGACCTCGGTCACGAGCGCGGTCACCGCCTTTTCTTCCACATCTCCGGAACTCGGCTTCTGGAGCTTCCAGAGACCCTCCTTCCTCTTCATCACGACCGGTCCCTCCGGCCCCCTCGCATCGATCTCGGTAACCAGATACTGGGAGAAATCGATCGCCTTTTTCGAGCGCAACGCATCCACGCTCTCGGGGAAATTCTCCTCGTAGAATTCCCCGCTCACGCGGTACACGGTATCTTCTCCGTCCACGGTCGCATAGTATGCGTCCTCACCCTCGTGCCCCTTCATGCCGATGAGCAACGCCCCGAGCAGCGGATAGCCGGCATCCTCCCCTCCCTCTACTCCCTCTCCTTCCTCCTCACCCGACGCGGGCTTCTCCTCGTACAGGACCACCCGGGCCAGCGGGTCCGCGAGGCCGTATTCGGCGAGCCCCTCTTCCCCAGCCGGTTTCTCCAGAAACTCCACCCCTTCGAGGCGGTTCACCGCACCCAGGAGGGCGCTCATCCTGGTGCCGTCCGCCCTTGCCTCGATCGGGGCCACGATCCACCACTTCTGGCCATCCCGCTTCTCCAGCGTGACGTCCAGGCCCTTCCCTTCGAGTTCCGCCTTCCTCACCTTCCAGGTCTTGAAGGACATGACCTTCTTCTCGCGAAACTCCTCCGCGTCTTTGGCAAAGGTCCCGATCAGGTCCATCCCGAGGCTCACCACCCCGGGTCTCTCTTCGCGCTTCGCGTAGAGGTATCCCTTGCCCCCCACTTGGTACAGGCTCCCGATCAGCAGGGTGGCCTTTGTCTGGTCCGGCTTCAGAACGGCTTCGATCTTCCACACCGGCCGGTCGAGCCCGTAGTCGGCCAGGTCCTTCGGCGCCTCGTCAACGAACTTCTCGGCCTTCAGGGTGGTCAGTTTGTTCAGGATCTCGTCCACCTCAGTCTCGGAGGCACGCGCTCGGAAGGGAAGGAGGATCTCCCACCTGTCCCCCTCCTTGGCCAGCTCCATCTCGGGGTCCCCGCTCCTGAGGATGCGCAGGCGCTCGACGTCCTCCCGCTTGAAGGCGAAGATCTTCTTGTGGCGGAGATCGTAGAGCCCCTTGTCAAACTGGGGGTTGATATGGGTGCTCAGCAGCAGCACCTTGTCCTCGCCCTCCCACACGGCGTAGGAGTTGCTCCCGATCGGGCTCTTTGCGCCCACAAGAAGCGGCTTGGGGGCCTCAGCTCCCTCGGCCACCTGCAAGGCAATCCGGATTTCCGGCTCCTTCAGGCCGTAGGGTTCGAGGTTCTCCGCGGATTCGGTGACCACCTGTTCGAGCTTTACGCCCTTCAGGTTGCTCACCATGCCGTTGATAGCGCTGTCGTCCGCATCCGCCTGCAGGGGCTCCGTGATGCGCCACACTGTCTGCTGCGCACCCGCAGGGCTCCCCTCTTCAGCCTCCGCCTCTCGTTTCTCCATCAGGAAGGTGCCGTGGGCGTTGGTGATCTCGAGCCCCTCCAGCTTCTCCCAGTCGATGGAAAAGACCTTTTTCTCCTCCTCTTCCTGCTTCTTCTCTTCCTCCGCCTTCTTAAACTCGAAGAAGTACACGTAGGCGCCGAAAAGGGCGAGAAGAAGGGCAGCAATCAGGGTCGTCCGAAACTTCATCGCGCACCTACCTCCTTCGCCACCAGATAGCGAGTCCGAACAGTAGAAGGGCCTCCGGAAGGATCAAAACGGACAGGTAGAAGATGTCCCGCGTCTCCTTCGGGGTCATCAGAACCCTGGACCCCCGGGTCGTTTTCGGCCGGATCGAGATCAACGCCTCTTCCTCGGCCAACCAGTTGACCGTGTTCAGGAACAGGTCTGCGTTGTACATCTTGTGGATATACTCGTTGTCGATGAAGGCGCCGTCGCCGAAGACCACCAGCCTGGCCTCCTTCTTTTCGTCGTCCCCTTCTTCGGCCGCTTCCTCGGCGGTCTCTTTCGCCTCCACGGTCAGGGCGACGGCGATCGAAACCGGGCCGCCCAAGTCTTCCTCGCTGCGGGCCACCTCGCTCTTCGAGAAGAAGCGCTCCAGGTCGGTCTCTGCCCAGCTGCTCGCGCTCGTCTTGGCGAGCGAGACTCCGGTCACCCCGTCGGGCAGCGGCTGGGCCAGCTCCACGGACTGGGTCAGGTGAAAGAGGGTCTGGCCCCCGAACTCTCTGGTGATTTCGTGGTCTCCGTAGCTCTCCACGACCGGGTCCACACCCAGGGACGGCCCGTAGAAGAGGCGGAAGACCTGGTCCACGACAACGTTGTTACCGACCTTGACCCCCCACTTCGCCAGAAACTCTTCCATGCCCGGCGAAGTGCCCGGATCCATCAGGACGAGCGCGTTGCCCCCCTGGTCAACGTACCGTTCGATCGCCTCCAGCTCGTTCTTCTCGAGGGGTTTCTCCGGGCTGGCGATCACCAGGACATCCGTGTCCGCCGGTACCTCGTCGATCATATAGAGCTCCAGGGGGAGCACCTCGTAGTTCTCGTTTTCCAGGGCCTTCCTGGCCACCCAGTAGCCCGGCTCCTCTTCGCCGGCGAGATCCCGCTCGCCGTGGGAGGTCAGGAAGCGGATCTTCTTCTTGGTCGGGTTGGCGACCTTGAGGATCGCGTTCGTGATGTCCTCCTCAGAAATCCCCGGGATCTTCGACTCCCGCTCCCCGCACTTGATCACGAGGATGTCGGTCGCGGTCACCTCGTGCTTGCTGGCCCTTTCCGGGTTCTTGATGGGGTCGATGAACTCGTAGGTAAACCGGGGGGAATAGTTCGCGTAGTTCTTCAGCAGATCATCGAGAGGCGTCCCCTTGGCCGCCTGAAAGAAACCCAGGGCCTGCACATCCTCCTCCAGGTTGTCCAGCACCTTCTGGCTCTGATCAGACAGGCTGAACAGCCCCCCTTCGGTCAGGTCTTTGCGCACCGGGTGGGTGTTCGCCAAGATGTTGATCAGCACGAGAATGCCCAGGAAGATCACCGTGTACAGCACCGCGTTGGCACCGTACCGCGTGGATCTCGCGCCCAGGGAAGACCAGACCCCGCCGAGGTTGAAGGCGAGGCAGAAGAGTACCAGGGATGCACCGCCCGCAAGATGGACGATCGTAAACAGGGAGAACTCCCTACTGAACATGAACTCAACAATGCCGAAGAGCAACAGAACAAAGCCGCAAAGGCCCGCAATCTGGCTCGACTTCTTCATCAGTCCTACCTCCATCGCATGGATTCAATCGACCTCTTGGTCAGGAACAGGGCAAACAGGATGAACGTGACGAAATAGACCACGTGCTGGCCGTCCAGAAGGCCCTTGGAAAAGTCCGTGAAGTGGTCGATCAGGGACAGGTACTGCAGAACCTTGCCGAGTATCGGCCCCGCGGTCTCGGCCGGCCACCCGATCACGAAGAACAGGAGCAGGGTGACGAAGCTGATCACTGCGGCCACGATCTGGTTCTCGGTCAGGGATGAGGCGAAGATCCCCACGGCCATGAACGCCGCCCCGAGGAAGAACAACCCGATGTAGCCGGCCACGATGGGGCCCAGCTCGGGCGCCGGCTGTCCGTACTGAAACAGGATCACCGGGTAGATCAGGGTCAGGGCCAACATCACATCCAGGAAGACGAGCGCAGCCAGGTACTTCCCCAGAACGATGGAGTTGACCGAGATCGGGGAGGTCAACAGAAGCTCGTCGGTCCTGAGCTTCTTCTCTTCCGCGAACAGGCGCATCGTGATCAGCGGGACCATCAGCAGAAGCACGATGGTCATGTTGTACAGCAGGGGAAGCATGACCATTTCGTTCAGGTTGAGCATGGAGGCGACGTCCGGCCTGCGCACCATCTCGTACATGCTGATCATGCGATTGAACTGCACGAGCAGGTTGAAGAAGAACCAGCCGGAAAGGACCACGTAGCCTGTGAGCACTACGTACGCAACGGGGGAGACGAAAAGGGCGCGCAGATCCTTTCCTGCCACATGAAAGATATCGGTCAATGCCTTCATTGCACATCCTCCGTCGTGAGCTTCAGGAATACGCTTTCCAGACTCCCCTGGGCGGTCAGGGCCTCCAGGGAGTCATCCGCCACGATCCTGCCTCGATCGATGATCAGGCAGCGCTGGCAGATCATCATGACCTCCGGCAGGATGTGCGTGCTCAGGATGATCGTCTGGTCCCCGGCCAGGGATTTGACGAGTTCCCGGATCTCGATGATCTGTTTCGGGTCCAGGCCGATAGTCGGCTCATCGAGGATCAGGACCTCCGGGTCGTGGATCATGGCCTGGGCCAGGCCGACCCGCTGCCGATATCCCTTGGAAAGCTTGCCGATAATCTTCTTTCGTACGTCCTTGAGCCCGCAGCGCTCGACCATCCGGTCGATCGCATCGGCCCGGGCCGAACGGGGGACGCCCTTGATTTTCGAGACAAACTTCAGATACCCGGCCACCGTCATGTCGGCGTACACCGGGGGGTGTTCGGGCAGGTATCCGATCCGCTTCTTGACCTCCATCGGTTTCTCGAATATATCGTGCCCGGCAACCGACACCATTCCGTCCGTAGAGGGCAGGAAACCCGTGATGATTCTCATCGTCGTGGTCTTCCCCGCCCCGTTCGGCCCGAGAAACCCTACAATCTCGCCCTTTCCCACCTGGAACGAGAGGTCCTCAATGGCCGTAACGTCACCGTAGCGCTTGGTCAGGCCCTCCACTTTAATCATCTTTCGACCTCCGTCTTCCGTTTGTAATTCTACCTCAAGTTCTTCTTTATATAGTCTTTGACCTTAGAGAAAGGGGTCGGGTCCCTGTCCGCCCCGATGGCCATATCTCCCTGCAACTCACTGAGTTCCTTGAGCAATTCTTCCTGCCGCTCGTCCAGGTTCGTCGGTGTCTTCACGAACACGTGGACCTGGAGATCCCCCTTTCTCCCGCTCCTCACGTTCGGCATCCCGTGGCCGCGCATGCGCAACACGTCACCCGTCTGCGTGCCCCCGGGAATCTTGAGGACCTCGATTCCGTCCAGCGTGGGGATCTCGATCTCCGCTCCCAACGCCGCCTGGGGGAAGGAGATGGGTATCTGGCAGACAAGCCGGTCGCCGTCCCTCTCGAAGAACTCGTGCTTCTCCACGTGGAGCACGACGTACAGATCACCAGGCGGGCCGCCATTGAGGCCGGGGCCACCTTCGCTGACCAGGCGCAGCTGGGAGCCGTGGTCCACGCCCGGTGGGATCTTCAAGGAGAGGGGCTTCTTCTTCAGGATGCGGGCGCTCCCTCGGCACCCCGTACAGACCTTGCTGTAGACCACCCCCCTGCCCCGGCAGTGGTTGCAGGTCGTTGCGACCGAAAAGAACCCCTGGGTCCTCCGGACCTGGCCCGCCCCACCGCAGGCGTCGCACGCGGTCGGTGGGCTGTCCTCGGGATAGCCCAGGCCACCGCACTCCTCGCAGGACTCCTCCTTCTCGATCTCGACCTTTTTCGTTCCCCCCTTCGCCGCATCCATGAACTCGATCTGCAGGTCGTATCGAAGGTCATCGCCTCGCATGGGCCCGGTACGTCTACGGCGGGTCCTCGGACCCATTTCGAAGAAGTCCTCAAAGATGTTCGAGAAGCTGGAGAAGATCTCGTCAAAGTTCGTAAAGCCCTGGAACCCGGTGTTTCTCAGGCCGTCGTGGCCGAACCGGTCGTAGAGGCCCCGCTTTTCCGGGTCCCGGAGGACCTCATAGGCCTCGGAGGCCTCCTTGAAGGACTCCTCTGCTTCTGCGTTCCCTGGATTTCTGTCCGGATGGTATTGAAGGGCAAGCTTCCGGTAGGACTTCTTGATTTCGTCATCCGGGGTGTTGCGGGCGACCCCCAGAACCTCGTAATAGTCACGCTTTGTCAACAGAAAACACCTCCTTGAGCGCTTCCTCAGCCGCCTCGAGCGCTTCCTCGTTCTCCGACTTCCGGAAGGCCCATATCGCGTGAGAGTATTTCTCGAGCTCCATCGCCTTCTTGCCCAGGGTCTCCCACGCCTCTCGGTCGTCCCCCTCCTCCGATCCCTTGGAGGCCGCACCGTAAAGGAAGCTGTCCCCCTGCTCGAGGGCCAGGGCCCTGATCTGGGCCAGGCCTTCCTCGTGGGACGCCCGGGCAAACAGCTCGACCGCCTCGGTCAGTCGTCCCTCACGAAGATAGAGCTCGCCACAGGAGATGAGCGGCTCTGAGGGGATATTCTGGTCGAAGAGAAGCTTTCGCTTTTGCTGGCTGTTAGGGAGAGCGTTCTTCTTCATCTTGGGTCAGCATCGATCGTGTGCGCCGAATCCGCCAGCCTTCGGTCGTTAAAGGGGTTTTAAGATAAGTAGATAAGATAAGGTCGATTTCGAGAAAATCAAGAGCGGGAAGGGCTTAAATCCAGCGTAACATAATACAAAAACCTCCCGCGCAGGACCTGGAGGGTAACGTGGGATCTGCAGCTGAGCTTTGAAAACTCCTTTCGGAACTCCTGCACGTTCGGAATTCTGCGGTCGTTGATCTTCAACAACACATCCCCCGGTTGCAGGCCAACCTGTGCGGCCTGGCTTCCACGGGTCACTTCGGTGATCTTCACACCCTTGATTCCCGCCCCGATCATGGCCTTGCTGGTCAGCTCGCCCACGCGGATCCCGAGCGATCGCTGGCAGTAATTCTCGGCCATCGCTTCGGGCAGGGCAACGCTTTTCACTGTCTTCTTACGGTATTTTCCCTTCCCGAAGACACGAAACTCAATATCATCGTTGACGCTCTTCCGCCGGAGCAGGTCTGCAAGCACCTCCGGAGAGGCCAACTCGGTCTGGTCGGCCTGAACGAGGATGTCCTGAACCTGGATACCCGCCTTATCTGCCGGGCTCCCCGGGTAGACCTCGGTGACCAGAACCCCCTGGGCTTCCTCATAGCCAAGGTACTTGGCAATCTTTTCGTCCAGGACCTGCACTTCGAGCCCGAACCAGGCGGCCTGCACCTCTCCGAAGGTGATCAGATCCTCCACAACCCGCCGGGCGCGATCCGCCGGGATGGCGAAGCCGATGCCCTCGGCCTGGCTGTAGATGGCCGTGTTGATCCCGATCACCTCGCCCCGGATGTTCAGCAGGGGGCCGCCGCTGTTTCCAGGGTTGATCGAGGCGTCCGTCTGGATGAAGTCCTTGAAGACCTGATCTCCGGACTGGATCGAGCGGTTCAAGGCGCTGATCACGCCCGTGGTCACCGTGTGGGAGAGGCCGAAGGGGTTTCCGATGGCGATCACCGTTTCACCGATCAACAGGTCCGAAGAGGTGCTCAACCCTGCAGGCTCGATCTCCTCCTCGATCGCGATCTTCACGACGGCCAGGTCCGAGCCGGGATCGCTGCCCACCAACTCGCCCTTGTATTCCTTGCCCGAGACCAGGGTCACATGGATCTCGCTGGCCCGGAGAATCACATGGTGGTTCGTCAGGATGTGGCCCTTCTTGTCGACCAGTACGCCCGAGCCGAGGCTCTGCCTCTTCTGTTGTCTTTCGCCCTGAGGCCCAAAGAAACGGTTGAAGAAGTCATCGAAAAATGGGTCTCGTTGCGTCCCGAAGAAGGGATTGGCGGGGCG
>RCNC010000247.1_pt1 | contig 32346 bp, 27 predicted proteins | sample 2041301 | NCBI WGS metagenome assembly RCNC01 (sample SAMN09708231, study PRJNA481090) | Marine sediment metagenome, whole genome shotgun sequencing project. | biome: marine sediment; feature: ocean; material: sediment; isolation source: Sewage treatment plant 13A marine sediment (STP13A) ... | reverse complement strand
TGGAAGGGGAGGATCTCATTTTCAAAATGGTCAAGGATATCAGGCATTCTGACATTAATCGCTCCCTTAATATGCCCCTTCTTATAAAAATCCTCCTTTCGAAGATCAATCAGATGGATATTTCCATCAAGTTCTTCATATACAGTTGGAGCTTTTATCATGCTTGGGAATTGCCTGCTGTTTACATAATCACCTTGCTCACGAAGCTGATCGATCAGCATCCCGGCTGCACCATCGAAGGAGGTTATGACAGGACTGGCCGAAGTTTCGGATACTGATTGCGGTGTACCTGAATGCTTACATGAATCAAGAGCAATTGCAGCAAGGAGCAACAATCCCCAAATGGCTGAGGAATTGATGGGTTTTCCCATTAGATTGCCGTCATGTCACTGTTAAACCTGAGTGTATCGGATGGATGTCCTGATTCGTCATAAGCATACTTGAGAACTGAAACTCCGGACCGGGGATGATTGATCAGGTTCCTGTTAATATCCATATTCTTACTTTCTATCAATAAGCCACGCTCATCATATACCATTTGGGTAACGGGGACTGACATGCCGGCGAGTGGTTCATCATCCTGGTCATAATAGACTAGCTCAATGTTATTGCCATTTTCATCATATTTGTTTTCAAACTTTGCCCAACCCCAGTAAAGATTAGATAATTGCCCGGTCAGGCTGCTTACTTTAAAAGTAGTAAGATCGCCTGCATCATTGTAGTTGAAAGAAAAATATGAAACGCCAATATCACCGCAATTCTCAACTGTACAGTTGTACATGGTATCTCCCTGGAAATTAGCCATATTTGTGACCCATCCCTCATCATCATATGTGAATCTTAACTCATAAAAGGGGCAGAACTCGTTCAGTACAGTCTCTTCTCCATTCAGGTTGTAACGGTTCTCCCTGACCTGTTCGGTTGGTAACATACTCCATTCAAACCAGGCAATCCCATTGCGGTTCTCAGTCAGGTTGCCTTCATTGTCAAAAAACTGCAGACCTTTTCTTTTACCACTTTCATCGAGTTCGTAAACAGCTGTGTATACTCCGCCCCACTTGCTTGGTTCTCCATTTTGGTCAAAGAAATGATGAGTCTCTTTATTTCCCTCATAACTGATTTTTATTTTGGATGCACCTGTGGAAGACCCCCTGAGCAATTTATCCCCCCGCATGTATTCAACTGATATCAGTCTTGATTCATCATCACGGGTGAACTTGTAATGATTAACCTTTTTTGCCTCATCGGCGTTTAGATCATGATTACCTGCGAATATATCAAAAGGTGTTTCCGAAAATTTGAGTTGGCGGTAATAAGAGATTCCAGATTCTGTAGATTTTTCTCCCGACTGGCAGGAGAACATACCAAAAACCAGTGCTATTGCGGAAAGTAGAGTGATTGTTCTCATGATTGAATTGAATTATGTTTCCGCAAAAATGCTCACTATTTTTATCAAATCCAAATAAAAAATCCCGGATGTCCTGATGCAGGATATCCGGGATAGCAAAATTTTCTGGAAATATACGTATAATCCTTATTATCAGACTTTACCCAGGAGCTTGCCGTCCAGTTCGAACACAAAATACACGGTAACATATGATACACCCAGGGTGGGTACGTTCAGTGTTATCCATCCACCAGCATTAAAAGAATCCGTGAGAAGCATACCCTTTAAATCAGTACTGTTGTAATCCAGGTTAACAACCGTTGAGCCCGCTGGTGTTGAGGTGGGCCACCACGCGGCCTTAAAGGGATCTCCAGAGCCATACTGTAGATGAATTTCGCCATCGATAACCTTGTCAAAATTCTTTTCTTCGGAGCCTGATTCAAGTTCAGCTCTGACTTCGATAAGTGTGGCTGATCTCAGTTTATCAGTACTGAGACCCTCATCCTCCAGTAATTGTTGAATATTAGTCGTAACGTTTTGTTCAATAAACCATTGTGTCAGGTCTTCACCCGATGGATTAATGGTGAAGGTGACTGAGTAATCTTCATTGAATTTAACAGAGTTCTTGAGTAGTTCACACCCTCCTGACAAGACGCCAATAAGGGTAAATAAGAATAAAAGTTTCGTAAATCTTTTCATGGCAGCAGAATTTAAGATGTTAAAGTATTTTAATGCAAATTATGTTAATTACAACTAAGAAGCAAGGGTTTGGGTCTAACCTTCCATAAGGTACGAAAAACGCATCTAAATTCCAGCCTTTACTTCAAATTTAAACCTGGCAATCATTTCTACATTCTCATAGATCCTATCTTCAAGATATCCCTGCGCAGTCATGATAAACTTCCCTTCTTCGAAATATGGAAGGATATTCATATTTGCAGGATCAAGTGAGACCCTGGATTGTTCTGCCGGAACAGGATTCAGCTTAGCGACCTTTTTCTCGCCAAGGGCATCTGTGTAAATAGTCAACTCAAGGAATCGCATAATACTGAGATCCTCGTACCTGCCATTGCTTTCCATGCCAAACTCAGCCTCTTTAAGGTAAATTGCATTCAGGCGCTTTTCGCTGATACCGGTTTCTTGCAGTATTTTATCAAGTCCGCCTGTGAAGGCTTCCTCGTTGAAAATCTGGAATCCATCAAGATCAGTAACCTGAACAGTAAACTCCATTTCGTAATATTTCGTTTCTGCTGAAGCAAGCTCAGACAAAAATCCTTCTTCATTCTGACATGAGAATGCTGCGAGGGCCAGAAAAATGACCAGAATATTAAGTTTTGTTAAGGTTTTCATAGTCTTACAAAGTTTCATTGTGACACTTCTAAAAGCTAATATATAGTATACAAGTGAGTTGTGTGGATTAATTTTGATAAACACCCTAAAACTGAAGATGAAAAATGCATAACTTTAGATTTCCAGTTTTGTTAGATAAATGAATATTCTCGGAAATATAATATGGATCGTTTTTGGTGGATTGATCATCTTTATCATGTATGTCATCTCAAGTGTTCTCCTATGTATTACCATTATAGGGATCCCATTTGGGATTCAAACGCTGAAACTTTCCATGCTGGCTCTCGTACCTTTCGGTAAAGATGTGGTAAACAAACCAAATGAACCCGGGTGCCTGAGTACTGTTATGAATATCATATGGATCTTGATAGGCGGTCTATGGATAAGTATTACTCATTTTGTATTTGGATTAGTACTGGCCATTACCATAATAGGGATCCCTTTCGCTTTACAACATTTCAAACTAGGAATGCTTGCTCTAACTCCCTTTGGAAAGGAAATCCGCTAGGTTTGCCATCCTGGTTACACGTAGATGGCACGGAATTTGAATTTAACTAAGCATAACAAACCGTTTTTCATAAAAGCAATAGCCATGAAAACAATAAAAGCATATTTCATTTTTGTCTGTTTCCTTATATCGGGTACTGCATTTGGAACAGAACCCGATAAGCAGGAAGCGGAATGGCCCAAACAGGTAAGCACTGAAGCGGCCGAGATAAAGATATACCAGCCTCAGATCAATGCATTAGATGGAGACATGCTGGATGCCAGGGCTGCCATATCTATTAAGAATAAAGGAGAAAGTATGGTATTCGGTGCCATGTGGTTCAAGAGCCGTCTGGTGACGGATTTTGATACCCGCCTGGTAGACCTTGAAGAGGTTGATATTCAATCAGTGAAGTTTCCCGATGCTGATGAGGAAGAAGAACAAAGGATCATTGACCTGCTGGAAAGTGAAATTCCAGCCATGGACCTTACCTACTCTCTTGACAGGCTTTTAACAAGTCTTGAAATGGTTGAAAAGAACCAGGCGTTTTCCGAACAGTTGAACAATGCAGCTCCAAAAGTCTATTTTGAAGATGAGGCAGCAGTTTTGGTACTGGTAGATGGAGAACCAATCCTGGAGGATATTGAAAAAACAAAACTCCGGTATGTGATCAATACTCCCTATTTTATCATTTACAATACTGCAGACCTGTATTATTATCTAAAAGGAGGTGACTGGTGGTACAGGGCCGGCAGGTTGGAAGATACCTGGCGCGAGATTGCAAGTCCCCCAGTATCTGTACTGGAGATTGCCAAACAAGCTGCAGGAGCACCTGAGTCAGATATTGATTCCATCGCCAGGACGCTGGACTATCCTCCTAAGATTGTACTCAGTAAAGAGCCCGCAGAATTGATCATTACTGATGGTGAACCGGATTTTGCTGCCCTGGAGGGAACCAACTTATTATATGTAAGGAATACAGAGAATGAGATCCTGATGGATATAAACACCCAGGATTATTTTGTCCTTATTGCCGGGCGCTGGTATAAATCCAAGTCCCTGGACCAGAATGATTGGACTTTTGTCAACCCGGATGATGTACCCGAAGATTTTGCACAAATTGAAACTGAATCCGAAATGGGTAGTATAAGGTCGAGTGTACCAGGTACACGGGAATCAAACGAAGCTTTGCTGGAGAATGAAATCCCACAAACAGCAGAAATCGACCGGAGTACAGCTAGTGTCGATGTGTCCTACGATGGCAATCCGGAGTTTGGACAAATTAAGGGAACCAAAATGGCCTATGCCACGAATACAGACAAATCTGTTTTATTGATTGATAACAGATATTATTGTGTCGATAATGCAGTTTGGTTTGAATCAGGTTCTCCGACCGGACCATGGCAAGTATGTGTTGTTGTGCCTGACCAGGTTCAGGAAATTCCTCCGGAATATCCTGTCTATAATGTTAAGTATGTCCATGTATATGATTATACACCATCTGTTGCGTATGTTGGTTATACGCCCGGTTATGTTTATTCATACCCATATCATGGCACAATTGTATATGGTACAGGATATTATTACAGGCCATGGTATCGCAGGAATTATTACCCAAGACCAGTTACTTACGGATATGGAGTTCATTATAACCCTTACACTGGTTGGGGGTTTGCCACCGGCGTCAGTTATGGCTGGGTAGGCTACAATTATTACAGAAGCCCGTATTATTATACTTCATGGTGGGGACCTGCCGGATATTGCCGCGGATACAGGCATGGTTACTACACTGGGTATAACCGCGGATATTACGGGGGTTATTATTACGGGTACAATTATGGAGCTTATACCTACAGCCGATCCGGGTACCGCACAGGATTTAATGATGGATACCGTAGTACTACCAGCCAGAATATTTATAAGAGCCGGCCAACCGGGGTAGTTCATACAGGAACCAGGGCCACAACGTATAAATCACGCACATCTGCTAGCGGTACAAGATCCTCATATAGTAAGCCAAGCAATGCAGACCGGAAAAACAATGTTTATACAGACAAGCAAGGTACTGTCTATCGCCAAAAGGGAGATACCTGGAAAACACGGGAAAGTGGCTCCTGGAAGAAAAGCGATGTCCCGGCAACAAGATCTGCAGATACTGACAGGCGTGCTCAAAGTACAACTGGTACAGCAGCACGAACCTCTAAGACAACAACAACTGCGACTACTCGAAGCACAACCACGCGCAGCAGTTCAGCCAGCCGCTCATCTCAAGGAAGTAGCTACAAAAAGAGTGGAACAGGTAGCCGAAGCCATCAGAGCGGACGTGAGTTGGGGCGTGAATCACAGGCTCGCAGTAAGGGAAGTCAGCGAACATATACATACCAGAAGAGTCAGCAACAGCCGAAAAAAAGTACGACAAATAGTTCAAGGAGCTCAAGCTCAAAAAGCGCGGCTCGTAAAACTACCTCGGGAAGTAGCAGCCGATCAAAAAGCAGTACCGGAGGCCAGCAAAGGCGTTAATTTACCAAACCGTATATCTTAAGAGAACAGACTCAGTTGTTTATCACTGGGTTCTGTTCTCTTTTTTGTTTTTCGACCATTTGGTTTTCCCATGGCAGTTTTACCACCATGATTTGGTGATTCCTTGATCTCCTTATCAATAAACTTCGTGAAGTGTTCCATATTTGGTATAAAGTTTTGTTCCAGTCTGTCAACCAATGGCATAAGCCCTTTTATTGCCCTCTTCCTGTCATATATGCCAAGTTTTGCTTTATCGATTGCCTTCCTGAGATACTGAAAGGTTTCGTCGTAAACGCTGGTTTGCACTGGAAATGGTTTGCCATCCTTGCCTCCGTTGGCAAATGAAAACCTTGCAGGATCATTGAAACTGGATGGAGTACCATGGATTACTTCGCTCACCAGTGTTAATGATCTGAGAGTTTTGGGACCCAGACCTTCCAATAGGAGGAGTTCTTCAAAATCTTTGAATTTCCTATCATAGGCAATAGCCAGTACGGCCCCCAGCCTTTTAAGATCAACATCCCTGTAACTGACATCATGATGGGAGGGAAGGACCATCAGGCGGATCTCATCGATCATCTTAACTGGACTTTCCCTCGTAATATTTAGTATGCCCTGCCTTGTTGCATCAGCTTTTGTATCAGTCAGGTTCAGGATCTTTCCCATATTTTCTCCAACAATGGAAGCATGTGGATTTTCAACAAATGACTTCACTCCTGGCGAATGCCAGTGATACCTGCGAGCCATCCCGATAGGGCCATTCATGCCCTGCTGCACGACTGACCACTCTCCGGTATCAGATATGATAAAGGAATGAAGATATATCTGAAAACCATCCTGAATGGCCGTGTTGTCAATTTTGGCAGTGAGTCTGCTTGACCTGACCAGGGCTTTACCATCCAGTCCGGTTCTGTCTGAATAGCTAATTAATTCATCGGGTGTACGTCGGGAATAACCTCCCCTTCCTCCGCAGACATATAGTCCCAGTTCTTTGGATATAGGATTAACAGCCTGTTTGAGAGCTCCCATTACAGACGTAGTGATCCCTGATGAATGCCAGTCCATGCCCAGTACTGATCCCAATGCCTGGAACCAGTAAGGATCACTGATCTTGCTTAAAAATGAAGATTTGCCATAGTCAGCAACTACGGCTTCGACTATAGCTCTGGCCATCCTGGCCATACGCTCATACAACCATGGTGGTACTTTGCCTGTGTGCAATGGCAGGTCTGCCTGTCCGCTTCGTGTTATCATAATGATTAGAAATTAGTCAAGTATAATGACCATATTATAATCATTAATAATGAAACGACCAAATTTAATACGGTAAAGGTTTAAAACTATTAGCTTGGACCTAATAGTTCCAAACCTTTACCGCAATTGAAAAAAAAATCGTAATTTATTAGGTTTTACCTCCGTTTATGCGAAGCACGGCCGCTACCACTGAAGATGATTCCAGCTCCGATTACAAAGCCAAAATCATACCAACCCCCATTATTATGTACCTCATACATATTGATGTTTTCCGTAAACAGAGAGATGACGAAAGTAACAGGAGCAATGACTCCGTGCCAGAGTCCCTTAAGGAACCCAGCTGTACTTCCATAATCAGAGGGTACGTCCTGCACTGGATTTTCGCCTGGAAGACAAGAAGTTACGACCAGGATGATGATAATTATGATGGCAAATGTAACAATTGACTTTTTCATTTCGTGGTATTTAGAAATAGTGAATATTGCTTATGGCTCATTAGTTATTTTCGAAATTACGCATTTCTGAATATTATGCACTATATTATTTTAACAGCAAATTAATAGGCTATATAAATCATTCTGTTACCTTTGCGTCAATTATTAATTATCATATTATTATTATTTAATGAAAACAGGAACAGTAAAATTCTTTAATGACTCAAAAGGTTATGGGTTTATTAAGGACAACGATTCTGAAAATGAGTATTTCACTCATGTATCAGGATTAGTCGATGAAATCTCTGAAAATGATGAAGTGACCTTCGAACTTACAGAAGGTAAAAAAGGATTAAACGCAGTGAACGTCAAAAAAGTTTAATATAAAAAATACTTCAGGATTGAAGAAAACCCATCCAGATATCTGGATGGGTTTTTTTTATTTTATTTTATAGATTTGATAATGGATTTTAAGCGTTTACTGTACTCAGCCAATAAACCCCGCAGGATTGCTGAACTTATATTTCTGTATGGATTTCTTCCTCTGCTTATCATGTTGGAAAGATGGGATATTCCATTGATGGTATTCCTGCTATTCATGGGCTTATCCGTATATTTTTACCTGGTTAATGATCCCAACTTTGATCGGAAAACACTGCTGAACTGGAGACAGGGCAGGGCAGAACTGGGTAAAATATTGATCATGTTCGGGATATCTGCCATCGTAATGCTGGCATTAATCTGGATCATGGATTCATCAAAAATGTTCCTGTTATTACGCACGAATCCCTTGCTGCTCCTGATGATCAGTGTATTTTATCCATTGTTCAGTGTAATTCCCCAGGGACTCGCATACCGTTCTATGTTTTTTCATAGGTATGGCGATCTATTCCCAGGAAATGCCTTGAAGATCATCAGCAGTGCAGCCATCTTTGCTTTCGCGCATATTTTATATAAGAACTGGATGGTACTTGTCTTATCATTTGTAGCCGGACTTATATTCAGCTATCGTTACTATAAAACAAAATCCCTGGCCATCAGTGTCCTGGAACATGCTATGTATGGGGTATGGCTGTTTGCTTGTGGACTGGGGTATTTTTTTGTCAGCTCAATGGTGGAATAAAAAACCCGGAAGAATTCCCCCGGGTTTTCTGCTCAACAATACAGGTCTTCTATTTGATCAGGAATCCCAGGCGAAACCCTGCATCCAGGGCCAACGGGAATTCCGGATCTACCACCACAAAATCATGGGGATATTCAGGATCTTCAATCTGGGAGGTTGTCATCCCATAACCGACTCCAAAATAGAGATCCACCAGGAAGACATCTGAAAAGATCCATTGCTTTCCGAGATTGACTATAAGTGCTGCCTTGATCACTTCTTCATCCTTGGAACGTAAATCGTACCTGGCGAAAGCGATCTCTGGTTTGACATATCCTCCCTTCAGGATATGGGCATAGCGCATTCCCCGGATAAAATGATCAGGACTCCTGATGAATTTATACCCGGCTTTCAATCCCAGTCCTACTGCATCCTCAGGATTATTGAATCCCAGGCCTATCAGGCTCAGGGTGAATTCCATGGATCGTCCGGGTTTGAGGGCTCTTTCATAGGAAAATGCCGTTACGCCTGTCAAGGGGGAGAGGAAGGCCGTTTTAATGGCATTTCTTCGCTGGACCAGGAAAAGATCTGCTGAATTCATTTCAGTTGTCTCCCTTGCAATTTCAAGATGGTCAATTATCATTTCGTTTCCGTCCGCAAAAATGATCCTATCAACCTTCGATTTTAAAATGCCAAATTGTAGATCCGGACCGTATTCTAACTGGATGTATTTAATTTCCTCAGAACCGATTTCTACAACATTGCAATCAATGATGTCCCCATCACGTTTGATTATTCTGTCCTGCGCATCAATGATCTGCCATGCACACAGCAACAGAAAGACTGATAAAAGATAAACTTTAGGTATCATAGCATGATAGTGTTAAGTGATCCTTTGGATCACATGAATAATATGAGATATCGTTATCTGACGTCACAGCAGTTGTACTGCCGAATTCAAGGGGAGCTATTTGAAAGGAGACACTTGGTTGTCTACCAGAAATATCCAACAATCGTACCAAAGAAGAAAAAAAGACCTTATCTTTTTGTCTAATAATCAAAATTTATAAATGCAAGTATGTAACTTTATTAACTGAATATGCATTTTAAAAAAAACGTCTATTTTTATTGTATGATTGACCAGGACTTCATAGCCGCGAATTCATGACTGCAAGGCTTAAATCTTATATCTACCTTTATGTTTTATTGGCCTGTATCATTCAGACCGGTCAGCTTCATGGACAATCTTACGGTTTCTGGACCCAGAGCTTCAATGAAGAATCTTCCCTACTATCCGGTGCGGTCGTTGCAGGGGGTTCTGGTCCCAGTGCAATCTATTACAACCCAGCTGCCATTGTGGCTGGTGGCAAGAGTATGTTCTCCATCAATGCAAGTCTGTTTTCAGTTGATTTCTATAACCTGAAAAATGCACTTGGAGAAGGAATAGATCTCGAATCTTCCAAATTTCTCATACAGCCCAGATTCATTTCCCTGCTGGTACAGCCAAAATGGAACGAGAATATCAGCCTGGAGCTGGCCCTTTTCAATAATGAATCCTATGAGGTAACCCTGGCTAATACGGTCGATGAGAATATTGATATCTTGCAATACCTGCCCGGGAACGAGAGATATTATGCTTTTTACCACTTCAGGAATAAGTACCGGGATGACTGGCTGGCGGTAGGGGGGGCATGGAAGGTTTCTGAGGAACTCCTGCTGGGACTGAGCTGGTACGGTGGGATAAAAACCCTGAATTATGAGGTTGATACGGATATTGAGGCCATGCCCCTGTCGGATACCATATACATCGGTGGAGAAGCTGTACCGTTTTATTCGGCTACCTGGCAGTCAGCTGAGTTTGTAAAATTCAATGACTACAGAATGTCTCTAAAGCTGGGAATGATTTACAGGAAACCGAGATTCAGTTTTGGTATCACCCTGAAAACACCCTCTGTTCGTGTCTACTCTGACGGGAAGAAAGTGTTAAAGAAAGAGAAGCAGGCCAACATCATGTCAGAAGGTGGCCAGGATTTCATGCCAGACCACACCATTGTTGATTCAAAAGAGAAAAAAGAGGTCACAACAAACTTTAAGGATCCTCTCTCTGTTGCCCTTGGGGTCATGTTTAACACCACCGATAAAAAACATACAGGATTCCTGACGACAGAATTTTTTGGATGGATCGATCCTTACAATATCGTGTCTGCCCAGGTAAATCCATCCATTGCCCCATTTGAATCCCCCAGTAACCCAGACTGGCTTACTTTTGCCCATGCAGCGAAACCCATCGTGAATGTGGCTATTGGATACCGGCAGCTGATTGCAGAGAACCTGTTGCTAATGGGAGGATTTAAAACCGACCTCAATTACAGGAAAGGGGTGGATTACAAATCATATTCGCATATCAATAAGATTAAAGCCCTGGAACTGAATATTTTCCATGTCAGCGCCGGATTCAGGCTGAATATAAAAAACCATGAACTGATTACGGGACTGAATTATGCTTTCGGTGTTGAGAATGGCCGGACCCAGTTTGCAAATTATGCCGATCCTGTTGAGTATAACACCATTGAAGGAAAAGCACTCCAGGGCACAAGGCAGAATAACATGAGAGTCAGGTACAATTCAATCAGCCTCTATTTAGGTGCCAACCTGAGCTTTCTGCGATAGTCACTAATTATCTATGCCCACCTTTTGCAGTAATTCAGTATAACGGGGATCTGATTGGTATTTTCCAATGGCATGGAATCCCCTAATGAACAAAGCAAAATTCTCTTTTACTTCAACACTTTTATTGAGATAGTGGAACATCTCATCAGGTTTATCCAAAACGCCGTATAATAGAGCAGTGCATGCCAGTATTGGTTGGCCAGGCATTGATCTTTCCCCTTCCAGCAGTTTTTTAAGGTATTCTTCTGCTTTCTGTGGTTGTTTCATGTCTGTATACCAGTTGCCCAAACTTGCATAAGCAAATGCTTCGGAACCTGGGACTTTAACGGCTTCGTCAAATAGATCTTTGGCCTTCTCATTATTTCCCAGTGCACTGTAAAGAATACCTTTATGACATATGGCATCTGGAAAGTGTGGTGAGATCTCTTCAAGTTTATCGTATTGATCGAGTGCTTCCTGGAATTGTCCTGACATTCCTAAGATGGAAGCGTATGCAAAAAGTCCGGGAGCAAATAATGGATCAAGTTGAATGGATTTCCGCATCGTTGCGATGGATAATTCAAAATTCCCTTTAATGTTGAAAACCATTGCTTTAAGCAAGTAAGCATTGGCATAATTGGGATTTAACTGAATGGCTTTATCCAGTGATTGTATCGTTTTATCCCAACTCCATTCATAATAAAAATACGCATTGGCCATTGAACAATGGGCTTCTGCAGATCGGTCATCCAATTTAACCGCCTTCTCTGCGTATTCCTTGGCTTTAGGGAAGGCTTCTGCTGGTGGACGCTTTCCTGAAGCTCCCATATAAATATGCAGGTTTGATAAACCGGTCCAGGGCAATGCAAAATCTGGTTCCATGTCAATTGCCATCTGAAATATATCGAGTGCGCGGTTCGTATCTTCCACCGTCCATTTGTTGGAATAAAAAAGTCCCTTGAGGTAGGTGTTATATGCTTCAATGTTATGTGTTGGGACCTTTACCAGCGTATCCTTCCCGGCAACCAGCGTTAGTTTTTCCCTGAGCCTGTTGGATATTTTCAAAGCAATTTCATCCTGGACCTCAAAAATATCATCGAGCTTCCGGTCAAAGGTATCAGACCAGATGTGGTAACCATCTGCAACACTTATCAGCTGGGCGGTTATCCTGACCCTGTTTCCAGCCTTCCTGACGCTTCCCTCAAGGATATTCTTCACACCGAGTTGGGTACCTATTTGCCTGATGTCTTCATGCCTCCCTTTAAACGCAAATGAGGAAGTCCTGGCTGTCACTTGTAATCCGTCAACCTGGGCCAGCACATTCAGGAGCTCCTCGGTTATTCCGTCACTGAAATATTCATTATCTGGATCCGGGCTCATGTTCACGAAAGGCAATACTGCCAGGCTCTTTAATTTGTCTTTGGGTTTAGTTTGGATTTCCTTCTCGTCAGGTACGGTAAGGCCTTCATTGACTATGGCATATACATCGACCGGTTTCTTGACATTTTTCAGGTCAAAAGATCCCAGGCTGAGAGTTTTGAATTCCTTATGATTTTTAATGTCATCATATACTTTACCTGAAATCAGAATACTCCCTGATATTGCCAGTCCTTCTATCCTTGAGGCTACATTAACCCCATCCCCGTATACACCTTCATTATCGTATACAATATCACCAGTATGCAATCCAATACGCAAGGGTATCTTCGGTTCCTGTTGCAATTCCAGCTGGATCCGGGTAGCGCATTCCACGGCTTCAATGGCAGAGTTAAAAATAGCCAGTGTACCATCCCCGTAATACTGTAATATTTTCCCCTGGTGCATACTGATGGACTCCTGGAGGGTTTTCCTGTGCCTGTCCCTGTTGCTCTTTGCTTTGTGCTCATCCTCCTGCATCAGTGCAGTATAACCCACCATGTCAGTAAACATGATCGCTGCCAGTAAACGGGTGCTTTTACTTGTCATAGGTGACAATTCATAAAACTTATGATTAGTTAATAAACAAAATTAAAGCATTCCAACCTTTTGCCCTTGCTTTTAACTGGTTTTTTTGAAAGCTAATAACTTATCCTGAAAAAGGATTTGTACTAAACTGAATGCAAGTGTCTTCTAAGGACCAGAATCTTGCATATGACAATAATTGCATACATTTGGATCAACGAGAATCATATGCGACCACTACTCATCATAGGAGGCTTTAATCTTTTCTTCTTACTCTGTGGTTTTTCACAGAATACCCAGACAATCAGGGGAAGGGTCGTAGATGAGGAATCACAAGCACCTTTATTGGGAGCTAATGTACTGATCCTTGAAACAGGCCCAATTACGGGAGTGATCACGGATGAAGCGGGATCATTTACAATTCCAGATGTCCCAGTTGGCCGATATACTATGCTGGTCAGTTATATTGGCTATAAATCCTTTATCATACGGGAAGTCCTTGTGGGATCAGGGAAAGAGATATTTCTCGATGTGGGACTGAAAGAATTACTGGTTGATATGGAAGGAGTGTCAGTAGTGGCGAATGTTAGCAAGGACCAGACCATCAACCCCATGGCTGGCATCTCAGCCCGTTCTTTTACGGTTGAGGAAACTGAAAGATACGCTGGTAGTTGGGGAGATCCGGCCAGGATGGCTTCCAATTATGCAGGCGTTTTTCCGAACAGCGATATTTACAATTATATCGTGATCAGGGGAAATTCCCCAAATGGATTGATCTGGAGGATGGAAGGCATTCCTATTCCCAATCCAAACCATTTTACTTCACCGGGTGCAACAGGAGGACCGATAAGCATTGTCAATAATAAGCTGCTTAAGCAATCTGACTTTTTAACCTCTGCCTTTCCGGCGGAATACAGCAATGGAGTATCAGGTGTATTTGACCTGAATCTTCGCAATGGAAATAGTAGAAAACGTGAGTATGTGGCAGAGATTGGGTTGATGGGTCTTGAGTTAGGTGCCGAGGGACCCTTTTCAAAAAATGGCAATGCATCCTATATGATTAATTTTCGTCAATCCTTACTGGGACTGGTTGATGAGTTCCTATGGGTCGGAGCCCTACCGCATTACCGGGATTTGTCATTTAAATTGAATTTTCCCACCAAGAAGGGCAAAATTTCTGTATTCGGTTTTGGAGGTTCAAGTAATATAAGGGGCGAGATAGATGACTCAGCATCCAGTACACCAATATACAAACGCCAGATTACCGATGAGTCTGGGGCCCAAACAGGTGTAATCGGAATCAAACATGTTCACTTCCTTGGCCTTCAGACCCGGATCATTTCTGATATAGCCTTATCCACAAGCCGGCCATACGACAGGAATGATTCCCTGGTCAATGATATGATAACAAGGACGGTTAATTTGGAACAACACAGGGAAGACAGATTGCTGATATCGTCCAGACTTCTGACAAAATTAAATGCCAAAAACAGTATGAATTTTGGATTATCCCTGGAAAATAATAATGTTGAATACAGATTACAAACGGAATTACTTTTAAATCAAGGATCGAATGGGGACAGCATGGTATTGTTACCCCCAAAAGTTCTACAGCAGGATAATCTCTTGGTATTAAAAAGCTTTGTTGAATGGAAACACAGGTTTACAAATAATTTGACCCTCTATACAGGATTGAATTACCTGCATTTTTTTATGAATAATTCCTTTGCGCTTGAACCACGCATAAATTTGAGATGGAACTTAGATGAGAAACAGACCCTTAGCGTGGGGTATGGACTTCATAGCCAGCTGCATCCTTTTTATAATTATTTAATTAAAACATACACAAGCGATGATCCATGGGATAGGGAGAATTACATCGAAACCAATATGGACCTTGGATTCACAAAGAGCCATCATTTAGCGCTTGGATATGAATATTCAATCTCATCTGATCTAAGGTTTAAAGCGGAAGTTTATAACCAGATGCTTTACGATGTACCTGTAGAAAGAAAGGCAAGCCATTTTTCTTTGATTAATGTAGGAGCAGGATCAGAGGATCCGATTGTTGACAGCCTGGTAAATGAAGGAACTGGAAGGAACTTCGGTGTAGAATTTACCCTTGAGAAATTTTTTAGTAAACGATACTATTTTCTTCTAACAACTTCTCTGTTGAATTCAAATTATACAGGGAGTGATGGCATACTGAGGAATACTGCCTTCAACAACGATTTCAATTTCAACGTACTGGTCGGGTATGAATTGCCCCTTAGGGAAAATAGTGCTATCGACTTTAATATAAGAGCAGTTGCTGGTGGTGGAAGACGGATCATCCCGTATGATGAAGAAAAAACCCTGGAGGATGGTGAAGATGTTTACCTGTATGACCAGGCGTATGATTCAAGGATGGCACCTTATTTCAGAATTGACACAAAGGTTGGATACAAGTATAACGGACGCAGGATAAGGCATGAAATTGCCGTGGACCTTACTAATATTACCAACCGGCCAAATGAATGGGAGCGACGATATAATGACAGAAGCAATCAATTAGAAATGATTTACCAGCAGGGATTTTTCTTTTTCATGTATTACAGGATCAACTTCTGATCCGCTTTTATTATTACTCCTTACTCTTTATCGATCTGCTTTCATCAATCTCAGCCTGATAAATAGCATGGGCAAAAGATAAACTGCCAGGAAGGAAATGAGATAAAATCCAAGAAATCTCCAGGTTGAATACATAAGAAAGTCTGATTCACCAGGTATTATCTTCTGCATACCTGTGTAGAGCAGGAACATACATGCCAGTCCAATAATAATTCTCAACAGGCGGACCCACCAAACGCCTTCAACCAAAAAGCGGCCGGCCCGGCCCAACAGAATGGCTCCCATAGCAACACCTAGAAAGCTCCCTGCATTGCCGGCAATAGAGGCCATGCTGTAAGATCTGAGCAAGGTTTTATCCAGTGACCTGTAGGGAGAAGCATTTCCTATCCAATCCACGGGCATATCCCAGTTGCCGGTTGCCAACAGGATGATAGTTCCGGTCAAAATGATCACAACAGCTATCCCCATAACGAACAGTAACTGCCAACGCAATCTGAGTTTTTGAAGCCATGATGTCACACCCTTCTCAAACCTCAGGAAGCAGATCATCACGGCGATGCCGATAGCCCATCCGGCCAACACCTGCGTTGGAAAATGCACCCCCAGGAAAGGCCTTGAGAGTCCAATAAGAAACGTTACGAGGATGGCGATGATCCAAAACCATTTTTTTCGTAAATAACTGCTGGTCAGCAGCCAAACTGTAGATGCCTGTGCATGACCGGAAGGCATTCCAAATCCATTAGAAGCATGTATGGCCTTAATATCTTTGGAGATCCAGTATGGCCGGGGGGCATGCAATGCCAGTTTCAGGATGCTGTTTATAAAGCTAACCAGTGGGAGGAAAATGGCTAATCGAAGGCCCAGTTTTCTGTCAAGGGACCAGTAGATTGCTGCTACTATAACCATGTACGCCTGTGGATACCCCAGAATAGTAAAAAATTTCATCACTGGCTCAAGCCAATTTCCGGTGTGCTGTAAAGACAGGATCAACCAAATATCCCATGCCTGGATTCCCATCACCAGCGGCATTTATTTTCTTCCAAGCACCTCATACACAAGGACTTTGTCTTTCTTGCCTTTTACAGCGATAGGTTCCCATGCCTTGGCATCAATCATCTCCTTCGATCTTTCGTAAATGGAATCACTGATAAGTATGGAATTTGGATGGTCCTTGGTAATTGATTCAATGCGCTTCCCGGTATTTACCGTATCACCGCTTAATGAGTACCTGATCCTTTCTGCAGAGCCCACATTTCCGGCAACCACTTCTCCGTAATTGACCCCGATTCCTATCTGGATCTCCCGCTTGAATTTCTCCTGGTATTTTTCATTCAGTTTTGACAAATTCTCCATCATCTTTATGGCACAAAAAACAGCATTGGTTTCATTGTCAGGAAACATTTCAGGAGCTCCAAACGCGGCAAAAACCTCATCCCCAACGAATTGATTCACAGTACCATTATATTGCTTGACTATCTCTGACATAATGGTATAATAGTCATTCAGGAAGGTAACAACCTCTTTTGGAGATAATTCCTCACTCATAGGCGTAAAACCCCTGATATCACAGAAAAGCACTGCAACATCACGAAGTTCACCCTGGAAGATTGCCTCCTGGCTGTTTTCCAGGGTTTTTTTAACGACCTGTTCGGGGACGTATCTTATAAAAAGCCTCAATGTCGCCTCCTGTTCTTCAACTTTCTGTTGCAGGGATGTCATCAGTTCCCGGTTGTTTATCTGCAAACCGAATAACTGCTTTGCATTTTCAATGGTCATCCTCAATTCATTCTCATCCCATGGTTTGGTAATGTACCTGAATACCCTGCCACTGTTTATCGCTTCTATGATGACACCTATATCACTGAAACCGGTCAGTATCATACGGATGGTATCAGGATATTCCGGGGCGATCTTTTCCAGGAACTGTATACCTGTCATATCAGGCATACGCTGGTCGGTGATCACCAGTTTGATGTCATTCTCCCGCATGGCAGCAATACCGTCTTCAGCACTTTTTGCGGTATGGACCTTGTATTCCTTCCGGAAGGTTGCTTCGAAAGAGATGAGATTATGTTCCTCATCATCGACATATAGAAGTGGAAATTTTTCTGTTACCATATTTTATTAATTGCTGTCTGGTTGAACAATTGGAAGTGAAATAATAAATTCTGTACCCTTACCATCCTCGGAAATCACATCTATATTGCCCTGGTGCTGTTCAATGATACCGTAACTGATGGCCAGTCCCAGTCCCGTGCCACTGCCCACCTCCTTCGTGGTATAGAATGGTTCAAATATATGCTTTTTTACTTCAGTGCTCATTCCTGCTCCCGTATCCCTGATAATGATCTTCACACCGATACCGCTGCTGATGGTTTCAATGAAAATATCTCCCTTTCCTTCAATGGCCTGGATGCTGTTTGTCAGAAGATTCATAAATACCTGGTTGATTTTGCTCGGTAAGCATTCCACCTTCGGCAGGTCGCCATATTCCTTATGTACATTAATCCTTCCCTTGGTCTTATTGTAAAGCAGGATCAATGAGGAATCAAGTCCGTCATGCAGATCGGCATGCTGGAATTTATCATCATCCAACCTGGAAAAACTTCGGAGTCCCTTAACAATCTCGCTGGATCTATGGGCCCCTTCAGAAATTCCCTCGAGCAAACTTTTGATCTCAGTTGTCAACAACTTAAAATCAAGTTTCTCTTTGAGGGAATCTACTTCTTTGAATTCATCACTAATGTCATTCTCTCGTATGATTTTCTCATATTTACCCAGGATCTCAAAAATATCATCCAAATCTCTTTTCAGGGGTTTGACATTCCCGCTGATAAAGTTCACAGGATTATTTAATTCATGTGCTATGCCGGCCGTCAGCTGGCCCACTGATGCCAGTTTTTCAGATTGGATCAACTGATCCTGTGTTAATTTGAGGTTTTCAAGTGTATGACCCAGTTCATCCTTCTGAGTATTAAGGGCCTCATTAGTGGCAGTGATCTCCTCATTCGCCTGTTTCAATTCATCTGACTGGGCTAGTAGCTCTTCATTTTTTTCCTCTATTTGCTGCCTGTGCTGGTAGATCTTCCTGTTCTGTTCACGAACCTCCCTGTTCATTCTCTCCAGCTTCTTATTGGCGTTTTTCTTGATCATATATCCACGGTGCATGAAAAATACCAGCCCGATAATCAGAATGCAAAATACAACAATGGTATACAGTACAAATTTTTGCCTTTCGACCAGGGATGCGTAGGCAGTAAGCTGAGATCTTTGCTCTTCAATACTCTCCTGCTGATTATCAATCTCTTGCTGAATTAGATCACGAACCGAATTCCGTTCCTCAATTTCTTTTTCCTGGTTGGCCAGTTCCTCTGTCTGATCATTGATCAGCTCAATCTTAGTATTCAGGTTTCCTTGTTGTTGCTCAACTTCCTGTGTCAACTCAGACAGTTTCTCTTCGCGCAATCCTATCTCTTGCTGCTGGGATAGTATGTTGTCCTTTTGTTTACTTATTTGTTGCTTCTGGCTTTCAATCTCGGCCTTGCCAATTTGGATTTCAGAACTTTGATCTTTTAAAGAATCATATAGTACAGCAACTTGTTCCATGACATCCTGAAGCGCCTCCTGGGATTCCCTGTATAAACCAGCAACATCGATTTCAGTGCCGCCCAGCAGCAAGAGATCCGGCATGACCGTGAGTCTCTCATTGATCAAATTCGCTTTATTGATTTCAAATTGGATCATATTTTCCTCCATGGGAAGGAAATTGATCATGATCTTATTTGGTTTTTCATATCGGTCAGTAATCAGCAGGGTATTGTTCCCGGATAATCTGTCATATATCCTGTCGACATCAGGATTATTATCATTTATAATGTACAGGACTTGTGTTTCACGAATGTCATTCATCCTGGAAAATTGAGATATTTTTATGGGTTTGTTTTTCAGGGGAACTGATTCCAGCAGTGTTAATTCAGACATGAAAGCCCTGTCATCACCATATATCCCGAATTTAAAAGTATCAATCTCTGTTTCATTATCCCATTCAATAAACTGGGCGAATTTATAGATCATGAAAGTCTTCATGCTTGAGTTAGTCATCTGCTGGGCATTGACATTCCCAAATAAGAGTATCAGCAAGGATAATCCTAGTAGTATGAAAAGCTTATGTCTGATAAACAGTACGATAATAATAGCTATTATAGGACTAATTTATTTAGGCCGAAGAGGATTTTTGGCATGATTCTTAATAGTTGGCCCTTAAATTTAAGAAAGAAAATCTAATTGGGCTGTTATTCCAATCTCAGAAGATAAACTTTTAAATAAAAGAGACCAATAATCTTCCTTATACAGGTTTTTGAAATTACTCTCGTGTATGTTTCATCTAGACATGACTTGGTAATCAATTCATATTTAAGTACTTGTATTGCTATGTTATTTCATTCTTATTTGTCTATGCATTATTAGGATATACAGGTCTATTTATCTTAATTTTATTCATGTATTATATACTAATTTAAATTATAAGATTATGGGACTCGTAGTTGCTCCAATCGTAGATGGCAAATTAGATGCCTGGAAAAGTTTTATTGATAATTGTAAATCAGGATCAAAAAGTGAAGGATTCCAAGATTTAAATAAACGTTATAACCTGACACGTCACGATATCTGGCATGCTGAAACACCAGGAGGCCCAATGGCTGTTGTACTTCATGAGGGACCAGGTTCTGATGATTTTATGCAGGCCCTTGGTAAATCAGATCACAGTTTTGATGAATGGATGAGAGATCAGATCAGTGACATTCATAATATGAATTTTAATGAACCACCAAAAGGTCCACCACCTCAGAAGATGATCTAACTGAAGTCTGAAAATCTCTTCCCAAATGCGTTAAGCAAATATTAGATCTTTGTAAAACATCATTATTATGAATCATATTAGTTGTGAGGAATTAAAGAGAAAATTTGATCAGGAGGAAAAATTTATACTTGTAAATGCCCTGGATGAAGATAGATTCCGGGCTATGCATATCCCTGGATCGATTAATGTCTGTAAGGATGAAGATATTCAGAGGTGCCTTGCACGTGAAGATGATATTATCATATACTGCACTGATGAAGCATGCAACAGAAGTATCCACTTATATCAGAAGTTAGAAGCATATGGATATAAGAAGATATTCAGGTTTGCAGGGGGACTTCGTGAATGGTCATCAGCAGGCTTTGAATTAGTGGGAGAAATGGCCGCCTGAGTATTGCTTGTCAAAATTCTTCTCTATCTATAGATAGCACAGAATTCCATTGCCGGGTAAGGTGATGGAATTTTTGCATCTATTTCAATAATTATATCTACCTCCCTCGGTTCTCTCCTTTTCATTTGAATGTACTATTAATCGCTGCCAAATTAAGCATCAGGGTTCAGCGTATATCATGAGTTACTATTGGAAAATATAACTATCTTATGGATTATTAATAGAGTTTACATTGAAAACCTTTCTCAGATTTTTTGCAGTCTTCTTGCTCTTATTTCTTGGATTTGGCGGTGTATACGGTGGTTGGATACTGATATCTGATCCCAGCGGCAGCTATGTTGCTTAGAAATCATCATGCTATCAATACTGCCATAGAATGAAAATCTTGACTAAAGAAGTTGGCCGATATACCACCGGCATTTGGATAGCCCTGGTGGCAATCTTTTTTACCATGTTAGCATGGATCATGCAAACCTATTCTCTGATAGACTGGGAGGGGGCTATCCAGCTGGGAGTTCAGAACGAAAGTTTCAGCGGAGACCCGGTTGAAAAGACACTGGCAAATGTTGAATGGGGAATTGCCATGGCGGATATATTGTGGGCCCTTCCGCTAACAATAATTGCGCTCATCGGTGTGCTGAAAAAGAAATTATACGGGCTTGTAACGGCAATGATGGATTTTGCGATATGTGTTTATTTTCCGCTCTTTTTTGCTTTCCAGAGATGGGATTCTCACAGGGATATTGTTCTTACTGCGCTGATATTATTTGCCCTTCCCTCATTGCTGGGAATTTTGGGATTATGGACCAACCGAAAAGTATTTATTTAATAATTGATGATAAAACCAACATTAATAACATGGATCATCGCCATATGTGGTGCGATCACCTTTTTACCTTTGATGGCTGCTCAAGTATTGATACTGTTCAAACCGGATGATCAGAAAACAAAGGATTTACTTATTGGAAAAGGGGAGGATTGGCGTGATAAAACACATTTCAAATCAGCCCTTGCCTTTGCATGGGCGGATTGGTTGATCATATTCCCCCTGCTGGTTGCCGGGACTACCGGCGTATTATTGGGCCATGTATGGGGATATATTGCATGGCTCGCGCTTGGGGTGGTTTCAATTTATTTTAGCATTGTATTCTGGATCATGGAAAAAGAATACACATTCCCGTCAGCAGGTTGGCTTGCCTACTATACCTATTTCTGGGGTTTCTTTCTCTACTGGGGGATTGCTGCAGTATTGTATTCGCTAATTATAATATTGTAAACGATATTAGATATTTTTCAATTATTTATCGGGTCAATTTTATAAATTGAGCTGCAAATGCAAATCCAGGACGATCATAATTCAAAGGAACCGGTAAGCGAAAATAGTATCGTGGTTCTTCCCTTCCGGAATATTAGTTCCGATGCGGAAAATGAATATTTCAGCGATGGCATTACAGAAGAAATTATCAATGCCCTGACAAAGGTCAGTGGATTAAATGTCATTGCACGTACATCTGCTTTTGCATTTAAGGGGAAGGATATTGATCTCAGGGAAGTTGGAGCCAGGCTCAAAGTTGTATACGTGCTGGAGGGGAGTGTCAGAAAAGCGGGCAACAGGATCAGGGTAACTACCCAACTGGTTAAGGCCTCTGATGGATTTCACATATTCTCTGAAACATATGACCGTGAGCTACAGGACATTTTCAAAGTCCAGGATGATATCTCGACAAAAATTGCGCAAAAATTCGCGGATAGTATTGGGATTAAAAAAGCGGGATTGAACCTGGTTGGTTCTTCCACCGGAAGTATGGAAGCTTATGAACTGTACCTGAAAGGACGGTTTAATTTGAGCAAGGGCTCCCTGGAAGCGGCACAGTCAGCCATACAGTATTTTGAAGCTGCCCAACTGAAAGATAAGAATTTTGTTTTGCCACTTACTGGTCTTGCAGCATGTTATACATTCCTTGGAGGATCTGGTTTAATGTCCCCAACCGAAGCATTTAAAAAGGCGAAAGACTTTGCCGGGAAAGCGAACTTACTTGACGAAAATATAGCGGAGACCCATCTTGCCCTGGCAAATTCATGTTTCTGGTATGATTGGGATTTTGAGCAAACAGCCAGGTCGATAAAAAAGGCTATGCAGCTGAGTCCGGGTACAGCAAGTATCCATGGATTTAATGCAGTTTATTTGATGGCTGCCGGTAAAATGGATGAAGCATTGGTGGAGGCAAAGCTTGCTGCCAAGCTGGATCCGCTTTCCCTTAAAGAAAAATTCCACCTGGCAGAATTGTTTTACCGTTCTGAAAGATATATTAATGCCATTGAGCTTTTTGATGAAATCCTTACTGATAATCCATTCTTTAAGGAGGCAAGTATTCTGAAGGGCTGGAGTCATCTGTTTGTGGGTGAACATGATCTGGCTGTAAATATATTTGGGAATATAGCTGTTACATCGGATACTTTTCTGACTTTTTATGGTGGATTGGCTTATTGCTACCAGAAACTTGGAAAGATGGAAGAGGTATTGGAATGTCTCAAAGATTTCAAGTCTGATCTTCTCACCGGGTATTCACATTGGGTAAGCTACAACTACACACTTATTTTTCTAGCCCTCGGTGAAACGGAAAAAATGTTCGAGCACCTTGAAAAGAGCCTGGAATATAGGATCACACCATTGATATTGATCCGCATGGATCCTGTGTGGAGTGAATTCAAGAATGATGAGAGGTTTAATTCACTTCTCGAAAAAACTTTTGTCCCTGAAAAGAAGGACAGGATTGTATCTATCCAGTCGGATACCCGGGAGACGCTTCAGATAAACCTGAGACAACTGGTGTTTGTAGAAGCGCAGGAAAATTACTCAAGGTTTGTATGGCTAATAGGGGATGAGATCAATGAAAAAATATTACGTGTGACCCTAAAGAAAATTGAAGGTCAGATTGCTAATGGAAATATTGTCCGATGCCACCGTTCCTACATGATAAATTTGAATTTTCCCTATACCATCCGGGGTAATTCAAACGGCTACCGCTTAACCTCTAAACGTTTCAGGGAGATAATTCCTATTTCACGAGGTCTTGGAAAAGAGATCGTTGCAAAGCTAAGGGGCTGCTGAATCTGGATAATAGATCAGTCTCAGCAGCGTATCTGTAAAAGCTATTTTATGGAGAAGGTTTGATATTTCGATTTGTACGGAACACATTCTCAGGATCCCATTTCGATTTTACCTCGGCAAGCCGCATGAGCCCTGAACCCAAAGCTGCCTCGATACGATCCGGTCCCTCGTCTTCCGTTAGGAAATTTATATAATTTCCTCCGGTGGAGTAAGGCCGTAAGTCGTTCCAGGTATCCTGTGCCCACTGGATGTTCTCCTTATCCTTGTCTTCATGATCCCAGGAGCCACCAATGTTCAGCACGAAACGTGCATCACGGTTGCCGACAGGGGAGTGTTCTTCCGGTAACTCGTTCAATGCTCCTTCCAGTTGGAACAATATTACCGCTGAGTGGGGCGATGGAATCTTTTCCGCATTTTCAATAACTTTCCTGTCCATTCCCGGATCTATACCCGGGAGGTACTCACTCTTCCAGTAATAACGCCTTCCCTTTGGCTGTGTTCCATCTAACATTGATTGTAACTGTGTATAGGGCCGGCGAACAAGTACATCACCAATGGGCTTGCCAAATGATTTTATGGGGGCGACCGCCTTTTCTCCTTCCTCAAGATCACCGCTGTGACAGGCAAGCAAAATTACAATGGGCTTGAAATGCATATCCGCTGGAAGCCAGGGAGCCGGAGGAGCCGGACGCATGAGCCAGACCAGTGTAAATTCAGGCGGAGCATCTTTTGCAAGAGACCTGTATAGCTCGAGCACTTTTGGCGCCTCACTTGCTGGCCAGGCGACCGCTCCCCCGATTATTTCCGGACCAACGGGGTGAAGCTTATAATCGATACCAGTCACAATGCCGAAGTTCCCTCCACCACCCCGGAGTCCCCAAAAAAGATCCTCATTTTCGTCCTTGCTTGCCCGGACAAACTGTCCATCTGCAGTAACGACATTCATGCCGACAACATTATCTGTAGTCCATCCCCAACGTCTGGTCAAATAACCGAATCCCCCACCCAGGGTAAGTCCGACGATACCTGTAAGGGAGACGAAGCCAAGGACAGTAGCGAGCCCATGCACCTGAGTTTCTCGATCAACATCTCCAAGGATGCACCCGGCCTGACCATGTGCCAATTTATTTTCTTTGTCCACAACCACACCGTGCATCCTTGACATGTCAAGCATCATCACACCGTCGGCAGTCGCCAGGCCTGCAATGTTATGTCCCCCGCCTTTGATAGAGATCAGGAGATTGTGTGCCCTTGCAAACTTCACACTCACGATTACGTCTGCTACTCCAAGGCATAGAACTATGAAAGCAGGTTTTTTCTCTATCATGGCGTTCCAGATGGTTCTGGAATCTTCGTAACCGGAATCTCCGGGAACGAGCACTGAGCCAGCAAGACTCATTTTTAGTCCCTGCAGCTTGTCTTCATCCAGGTTTATTTCAGGTCCATCTAGTGTTTTTACTTTCATGATCTTATCTCCTGTACTAAGTGTTTGAATATTAGTTAATAATTGTAATATCAATATGGAAATTAAGATTTTAATATCTAAATATATACATACATTAAATCAAATAACCCTAAAATAAGGCATTGGTATAATAATCTGTAAATGAGAATGATAATGCAGACATGTCTGAATGGGGGGAGAATAAAATTGGAGAAATAGTTATGCTCGCGAAACCAGGGATGGAATAAAAGAGCAGGTTTTTAAGTGGTGCTCGGACAAAATCCTCATATTCAAAATAAAATCCCCGCCCCAATGAATCGGGACGGGGATTTGGAGCGGCTTGAGGAGGTAGCTCGTGCCGTATTAATCGCCATACATGACCATAGCCTCTATAAGGTCATTCACATATACATTAAAGGGTGTTTCAATCCCTCGAAAAATCACATCCGTACTTACATCATCTATGCCGTACAATGATTCACTGATATTCCTATTATAGGATAGGATTCCTCCTTTCAGGCTTACCCCGGCAAAAAGTCCTTTGCTCCGGTGATAGGAATAGATTTCTGACTCAAATGTGATATCGGTACTGGAAGAAGAACCTTTGTTAGCAGGTCCTGCAGCAACTCCGACATCACCTCCAAGCGTGATGTCCGCCTGATCAATTTCTATAATATCATTTCGGTCTTTGAAGAGCAATACGATGTCCGATGCCTGTGCACCAATCTGGAATCCAAGGCTTCCCTCACCCAGTGTAACAAAGAATGGATTACTCCAGCTGCCATCCTCCTTGCGGATCATGGCTATCCCTCTCGCGCCCTGGCCACCAAGAAAACCTACGGCCACTTTGAATGCACCTGGAAAGATCACAATTCCTTCCGCGCTATGTATAAGGTCTTGAGGAATGCTGTTTTCAGGATCCTCCATGACATGGTCTAGGGCTATTACAGCCTTTTTCAGTGTTTTTTCCGCCTTTTCGGAATCGGCAGACTTACTTTCCCCCGATGAGGAGGCAGCGTTAAGGTTTCCAACTGTGATAATCAGCATGGAAACTAAGATCAGATTTAATAATGTTTTCATGATTTTTAAATTTTAATTTGTTTGATTTGAATTAACAATACTCAAATGTACGCAGCAGGATATTTACCACTTATCTTATGTCATGGATTGGCTAAACATTGTAAGGAATGGTTAAATAAATGGGATGAATTGTGATTTCTGTTGTGGATGGTATAATTGTTTATTTTAGCATCAAATAACACTAATATGTTACGCAACTTCTTCAATATCTTTTTCAGGAATGTGTTGAGGCATAAAGCATATTCTTTTATCAATCTCGCCGGACTGGCCATAGGGCTTGCCTGTAGCATACTGATCACAGTATTCGTGTTGAATGAACTCAGCTTTGACAGGTTTCATTCGAAAGCTGACCAGATTCAAAGGCTCTCCGTGAGCATGAAAATTGGTGAGCGGGCATCAAGGCAAGCCTGGACAGCTATCCCTTCCGGTGCTGCATTCAGGGATGAGATACCAGAAATCCTTGATTTTTGCAGGATCAAAAAATGGGATGATATAATGCTGGAGTATGAAAATAAAAAATTCGTTGAGGATGATTTCCTTTGGGCTGATTCCTCTTTCTTCCGAATTTTCGATTTTAAATTGTTGCGCGGTGATCCTGAGACAGTGCTACGAGAACCAAACTGCATTGTACTGACCGAAGATATGGCAATAAAATATTTTGGTGATGAAGATCCGATAGAAAAAACCATCAAAATCTTCTCCGGCGGTGATCCTTACCGGGTTACCGGTGTTGTGGAAAATGAACCGGCAAACACACATATTCCTTTTAACTGCATCAGTTCGTACCATTCCCTTGATGAGGCTGAGAATACTTTCTGGATGAGTCACAATCTTTTTACCTATTTCCTGCTCGATCCCCTTGCGGATGCAGCCATTGTTGAGGAGAAATTGAATCCCATTATGATGAAGTATGTAGGCCCTGAAGTCCAGCAATTAATGGGTATTGACCTTGAAACCTGGGAAAACGAAGGTAATGAATACGGTATGTTTCTGCAACCACTTTCAGATATTCACCTGAATACAGAAATTGAGCAAGGGTTAAATGAATCGCATGACAAGAAATATGTGTATATCTTTTCATTGATTGCCATATTTATTCTGCTGATAGCCAGTATCAACTTCATGAACCTGTCTACAGCACGTTCAGCAAACCGTGCCAGGGAAGTCGGATTAAGGAAGGTGCTGGGATCTACTAAGAATCTGCTGATCAGTCAGTTCCTGTGGGAATCCATTTTCCTCAGTTTTATCGCGATGATTATTGCAATGCTGCTGGTGGAACTATTGATTACTCCCTTTGGCAATATGATCGGCCAGGAGCTTGCAACAGACTATTTTGGTACCTGGTACCTGGTACCGGGATTGATCATGCTGGTTCTTCTTGTGGGATTAATGGCAGGAAGCTACCCCGCTTTCTTTCTTTCATCTTTTAAACCAATAACTGTGCTCTCCGGAGAGCTTGGGAAAGGTATGAAGTCGGGATGGCTGAGGAGGATACTTGTCATATTGCAATTCGGAATATCCATTGGCATCGTCATCTGCACGCTGGTAGTATACCAGCAGATAAACTATATGCTTAAAGTTGATCCGGGATATGACAGGAATGGCTTGCTTGTCGTTCAACGAATTGGTTCTGTAGGCAACGAGCATATTCAGACATTTAAACAGGAAATCGGAAAGCTTCCTAGTGTGAAAAGCTCAAGTAATTCGACCATGATCATGGGTTGGACCAATAACGAGAACGGGTACATGATTGAGGGACAACCAGCTGATAATCTGCATATTATAGCAACTAACTGGGCGGATTTTGATTATGCAGAGACCTATGACCTGGAAATCGTTGAAGGACGTTTCCTTTCAAGAGAAAATGCTTCTGACAGTCTTAATTGTGTTATCAATGAATCAGCAGTAAAATCTTTTGGTCTTGAGGATCCGCTGAGTCTGAGAATCATGCAGCCGGGTGAAGACGGACAGTTTATATTCCACCCCGTTGTGGGGATTGTAAAGGATTTTCATTTTAAATCCCTTCATACCGAGATAGGGCCTTATATATTCTTGATCAAACATGATGACTTGGATTGGGGTGGATACCTCAGTGTAAGGATTGACGAGGAAAACCGTAATGAAACAATCAAGGCGATAAATGGGATCTGGGATGAATTTTCCAATGACCAGCCATTTGACTATTACTTTCTTTCTGATGAGCTGAATAGGCAATATGATCAGGAATCCCGGATAGGAAATGTCTTCCTTGTGTTTGCCATTCTGGCCATTTTCATTGCCTGCCTGGGATTGCTTGGATTGTCATCTTTTATGGCAGAACAACGTACCAAGGAAATCGGTGTCAGGAAGGTGATGGGTGCATCGGTCCCGGTCATTATCAGGCTTATGGCACGGGAAACCATAATACTTGTACTGGTGGCTGCCATTATTTCCTCTGTGGTAGCCTGGTATTTCATGAATAGCTGGCTTGAGTCTTTCTTTTACCGTATAAATGTTAGTCCAGTGATGATTTTACTGGCTTTTGCTGCCGCCCTAATCATAGCACTGATTACAGTGAGTTTCCAGACAATTTCAGCAGCCATGCGTAATCCTGCTGAAGCCCTGCGCCATGAATAATTTTCCAATTAATACATTGGGACAAGGATCTGAATAACTGAGGAAATGGACCAGGTGCTCTTTCATTGCCATCGTGTATGATACGTTCCATCCATATCTTTTCTGAGATAGGTATGGGCTCCGAAGAAATCCCGCTGGGCCTGGATTAAATTGGCTGGTAGCGAATCCCGACGCATGGCTTCAAAATAGGCAAGTGATGCTGTCATCGCAGGCATAGAAATTCCCGCCTTTACTGCTGCGCTGACGATGTCTCTCCATGCCTCGACACGCTCTCGTATTTCACTTGTAAACGTCTCATCAAGGATCAGGTTCTGCAGATCCGGTTGGCTTTCGAATGCGTTCCTTATCCTATCCAGGAATGTAGCACGAATGATACAGCCACCGCGCCAGATACTGGCAATTTTGCTAAGGTTCAACTTGTATCCATTCTCTGCAGAGGCAATGCGAAGCAGGGCAAATCCCTGGGCATAAGAACAGATCTTAGAAGCGTACAGGGCTGCCTCAATTTTAGCTATCCATTCCTTGGGATCTCCTCCAATTTTACCCACACCGGTATGATAGACTTTTTGCGCAAGATTACGTTCTTCTGTTAAGGAAGAAAGTGCCCTGCCATGCAAAGCGGCAATAATGGTCGGTATTGGTTCACCATAGGTCAAGGCTGCCAGGCTAGTCCAGGTACCGGTGCCCTTCATACCGGCTTTATCGAGAATATTATCAATCAATACTCCTTCTTTGCGGTCATCAGGGAAATTAACGATCTGTGAAGTGATCTCGATCAGATAAGAACTTAGCTCACCTTCATTCCATGAGGCAAAAGTGCCTGCAATATCGTCCGGTGATAAGTCAAGTCCATATCGCAAAATATCATATGCCTCAGCGATTAGCTGCATATCCCCATACTCGATGCCATTGTGTACCATCTTGACAAAGTGCCCTGCACTGCCTTTCCCTATGTAGGTTACACATGGAGCTCCATCCTCAGCTTTGGCGGAGATCGCCTCCAGCACTGGATGAATATAGTGATAGGTACCCTCATCTCCCCCAGGCATCAAACTCGGGCCAAACAGTGCACCATGCTCACCGCCGCTCACACCCATCCCAATATATTGAATACCGGAACCTTCTAATGAAAGGATACGCCTTTCAGTATCAGAAAAATGGGTATTGCCACCGTCGATGAGAATATCACCCGGTTCCAGAAACGGTTTCAGCGTTTCAATCACCGCATCTACAGCTTTACCTGCTGTAACCATAATAAGAATTTTCCTTGGCCTTTCCAGTGCTTTGACAAATTCGAATACTGTCCGTGCCTCAGTAAACTTCTGCTGGGGTTTTATCCCGCTCATAAACGCCTCGGTTAAATCATATGTGTAATTAAAGACGACCGTGGGAAAGCCGTTGCGTTCAATATTCTTGGCCAGGCTGGCTCCCATCACCCCGAGGCCAAATACACCAAAATTTTGTGACATGAGTGGATTCCTTTCTAAATTAATTAATTGATCACAAAGTAGATACAGCGAAAATAAAGCCATTTCAAAGATATACTTTTCATCGTTAGTAACAATTTCAGTGTATCCTTTTTACCATTCATCCCAAAATCATCCATTTATCCCAGAAATAACACAGCTCATTACAAAACCTATCCTCTACACTACAAGAAATTGTGAGCTGTTATTACCTAACGTAGATTTAATTAGAATTTTAATAACGATCAAATGAAATCAAAAAACAACACGGTTAGTATCACAGGGTTCGGGCCTCTAATTATAAGATTAGCCGGTATTTTCTCAAATGAGCTTATTCGCTTCATCTTTACTTTGCCAGGATTTTCCCCGGCAAAGGCAGAAAGAATTATGTCTTCTAAGGGGATAATATGCAAGGGATCTGTCTGCTATCTGGTCCTGGTCATTTCTGATGTGATCTTAGCAGTGGCACTCCAGGTATTAAACAAACCAATAAACAGATGTCTTGCTATCATTCTCATCCCAAGTAGGTAGAAATGCCTCTTTCCAGTGAGAGTAATTATTATTTCGAATATTTAAACATTATTTATCATGAAAGTTGAACAATTATCACAGTACGGAAAGGCATTAGAAATGCCAAAAGAAGGATTGAAAAAACAGGAGAAAGCTATTTTCAGCCTTCTCAGAAAAGAGTTCGGACTAATTGGGATGCTTGGTCTTTTTATGGGTATTAATAAACATACCAAGCGCATAAAAAAAGAGTATCCTGAGCAGATTGAAAAGGCCAAACGAATTGGAAAAGATATGGACAAGCAGCTTTGCATGATGGGAGCTTTGTTTTTTACGATTGCAGATAAAAAAGATAGAAAGTTTGCCCAGGATTTTATGACCGGAATGATGCAAAAAGTAGCTCCTGTATCCATGCCTGCTATCTACCAGCTAGAGGATCTCATTCAATGCGAAGGCGATGTTTTTGATAACTACAAGAAATTCAACCGGGCTATGTTTATGGAGATTGACCGAATCGGAACCTGGAAAAATAGTGGTTTTAATGAGACTGAAGACTTATTGGAATTTAAGGTAACTTCCTGTATAAATGTTGAATTATTTGAGGCCATTGGTTGTCCTGAAATCAATACCTTGGGATGCGATCATGACCTTGCTGGATATCCCCTGATCGAGGATGCAATCAATAGTGAATTCAGGCGTCCTTGCACACTTGCCAAAGGAGGTGATTGCTGCCATTTTCATTTTTACCGCAAAGGAACGGCGCCAGATACAGTTCATCTGAATAAATAACTAGAATGTAAAGAATTGAGCCTTATCCTCTCCCGGTAAAAAAAGGGTTGACAGGATGAATTATGCGATGGGATCAATCAGAATTTCAGGGTTATGGCAAATCCGTTGAAGCGGCCTGTTGCAACAGGGACTATGGCCAGGTTGGCCATTTTATTTTTGTGGAGATGAGGGACCAGTATCCCGGTGGTTGTACCGACAATGAAGCCAGTTATGACATCAGTTGGAAAATGCTCCATCGCCTTGACCCTGTAGTATCAGATGATAATCGGGGGGATGGCAGCAGCTCCGTATAGCAGATATTTTTTATTTCCCCATTCCGGATGATATACATAGGGCCTTATGCGAT
>RCNC010000246.1_pt1 | contig 32349 bp, 26 predicted proteins | sample 2041301 | NCBI WGS metagenome assembly RCNC01 (sample SAMN09708231, study PRJNA481090) | Marine sediment metagenome, whole genome shotgun sequencing project. | biome: marine sediment; feature: ocean; material: sediment; isolation source: Sewage treatment plant 13A marine sediment (STP13A) ... | reverse complement strand
TGGAGACACTACAATTTGCTGAGCGAACAACACCGTAGCCTGCAACTGCGTCAATGGCACAACATCCTCGAGAATCCGCCTGCCAACATGCGCTTGCACACGCGGTTCGATGAGCTTGCCAGGCAAAGCCCGGAAAACACAGCCATCGTGCACTGCGAACAGGGACAGGAGCTCAAGACCAGCTACAGTGATCTGTCACTTAAGGCAGATTTGATAGCACAGATGGTTGTCGCAGAGGCGACACCGCTCGATAAGCCAGTTGCCTTGCTCAGCAGTTTTTCGATACCAAAATATCGCCTCCTTTTCGTCCTTGCTAACCCAAAGACCGTGCTCATACATCAGGCCCAGGTTGAACTGGAAGTCATCACCAATCCGGAAGATGTCAGGATCCAGCATATTGGTCTTGAAGATGGATTGACGACTAATAATATCTTTGACCTTCATGTTGATTCCTATGGATTTCTGTGGTTTACATCCGACCATGGACTTGGCTATTATGATGGCTATGGTGTCCGGAATTTCATAAGCCAGGAAAATGATACAACATCACTTTCTGATGATTTTGTGCATACCATCTATGAAGATTCGCAGGGGATCATCTGGGCTTCCACCCGTAGGGGACTCAGCAGGTTTAACCGGGGCAGGGAAAACTTCAGAACTTTTTACCCCGATCCTTATGATCTGAATAAACCGGATAACAACATTTACTTCATAAAGGAAGACTCAAAAGGATTGTTCTGGGTTTTTACAGATGCCGGGATCTTCTCTTTTGACAGATCCCATAACCGGTTCAGCAGTTACAAGAGCGACAGTATATATCTATACAATCCAAAGCCAAGACGCCTGCCTTACTGGTCCAAGGTGATGTTTGCAGAAGATACAAACAGCAACTTGTGGATAGCCGGAGTTAATATCAGGGACGGATTGTATAAGTATGACCGGGAAGAAGATGAGTTTACCCTCTATCAATACGCTGATTTGCCTGCAGAACAGGCATCAATCCTGGGAACCTTTAGTGTCAATGTAGATAAGAAAGGATCAGTATGGATCTCATCGTGGGGTGCCGGAGTATTCAGGCTTATTGATGAAACCAGTGCACGATTTGAACAATACCGGCATAATCAGAATGATCCTTTGAGTATTTTAAGTAATTACCTGGAACAGATATATGTGGACCCTGTAGGGGAACTTTGGATATCGGGGTGGTCAGGCTTTTCAAGATATAATTATGACAATGATAATTTTACCAACTATATTATACCTTATCTGAGGGATGATCAATTAAATGAGGGAGATACACTGGGATATAATAATCTTCTTCAGATCTCCAGGGATATTGAAGGTACGATCTGGCTTACATCCTGGGAAGGTTACTACAGTTTTGATCCGGGTAAAGCATCCATAAATTATTTCTCACATCATCACAAATATCCATACGGGGCTTTTATTGAACAGGTTTACTCCTCTATTGTGCAAAAATATCCCAACAACATAGTGGATCTTATTACCACGCGTGCAGGTATCATATGGGTTTCGGTCCTATCCGGCGGGATAATTAAAATTGACAGGCAGGATAAAAAAATCATGCATTTCAAAAGAAAGCCGGATAATCCTGATGATTTGATAGAAAATGATATCAGCAGCATATTGATGGACCATGAAAAGCGGCTCTGGTTAGGGTCTTTTAAAAATGGAATACACCTCTTATCTCCAGAAACAAAAGGCATGTACTATAATTACCGGGCGGATCCTTACAATAGGTTATATAAGAATAAGATCAGTAGCAACGCCATTCAAAAGATCTATCAGGATAGGCAGGATAATTTCTGGGTCTGTACCGGGTTTGGATTAAATCGAATGATTATTCATGGGAATCCCGGGCCTTCTAATAGACCTGAAATATCTTTTGTGCATTTTTTACATGATGCAGATGATCCAGAAAGTATCAGTGATGATGACATCACCGATGTACTGGAAGACAGCAGGGAAAACCTCTGGGTTGCCACGAATATGGGACTGGATATACTGGACAGGAAGACAGGTCGTTTCGCTCATATACTCCGGGATCCTGAGGATTTTCTTCAAAATGAATACTCATTTGATTGTTCCATTGTGAAATTATTTGAGGATCAGGATGGTTATCTGTGGATTGGGACAAGCAACTGCGGGTTATTCAGATACAATGTTGAAGACTCTTCCCTGGTAAGTTACCAGAATATACCCGGTGACAGCATGACCATTAGCGATAATAATATCCGACAAATTGTGGAGGATCCATATAACAGGCTATGGATAGGTACGTCCAAGGGATTGAACTCATTTGACAGGCGGACTGGTTTCTTCCGTTTTTTCGGAGAGGCGGAGGGATTTCTAGGGGAAATGATTCAGGGCATGGTATGTGATGATCATGGAAACATATGGATAAGCCATAATAAGGGAATTTCAAAACTATCTCATCCCTGGGATGATGCTTGGTTAGACAAGCCGGATTTTAATCATTTCGATGTAAGTGACGGACTCCAGGGATACACATTTAATCGGGATGCTGTTTTTAAATCCGTTGATGGGGAAATATACTTTGGTGGCACCAATGGATATAATGTATTTCACCCGGATAGTATAAAGGTTAATACCAACCGGCCGGAGGTCTACATTACTTCATTCCATATTGACCAGGAAAGGATCTATTTTGACCAACCTGTTTATGAAATGGAGACCATTCACCTGAAACATAAGGATAATATCTTCTCTTTGGGATTTATTGCCCTGAATTTCAGCAATCCGCATAAAAATCAATATGCCTATATGCTGGAGGGATTTGAAAATAACTGGACAAATTGCGGGAATACCAGGGAGGTCAGATATACCAATATTGATCCGGGGAGATATACCTTTCTGGTCAGAGGTAGTAATAATGACGGATTATGGAATGAAACCCCGGCATCCATCAATATCATCATACATCCTCCCTGGTACAGGACCCTTCTGGCTTATATAACCTATGTGACCCTTACTTTCCTGGCTATTCTTGCTTATGTCAGGTGGCGGACCATGCGGTTGAGGAAGGATAAGGAGAGGCTGGAGCTGCAGGTTATGGAAAGAACCCTAACCATAGCAGAACAGAATGAAAAGATCATGGAAGCCAATAGCGGGCTGGAAAGCCAGAAGGAAGAACTGCTAAGTCAAAAGGAGGAGCTGGTAAGTCAGAAAGAAGAACTGCAACAGACCCTGGATCAACTTAATGAGACCCAGGATCAGCTGATACAGTCAGAGAAGCTGGCGGCTCTTGGGGGACTGGTAGCAGGGGTGGCGCATGAGATTAATACCCCGGTCGGGATCAGTGTAACCGCTGCCTCCAGCCTGATGGATGAGACCACGCAAATGGCGGAACTTTACAAGCAAGATAAGATCAGCCGTAACGAATTCAAAGAATACCTGAACACCGCCAACCAGAGTGCAAGACTGATACTCTCCAATATGGAACGCACCGCCAACCTGGTTCAGAGTTTTAAGCAAGTCTCGGTAGACCAGTCTACATCCCAGAAAAGAAAATTTAAATTGAAGGCCTATACTGAGGATGTTATCCAGAGTATGTATTCCATACTCAAGAAACGAAAAATATCTATTAACCTCGATATGGATGAGGACCTTGAACTGGATTCTTATCCGGGGACATTCTCTCAAATTATAACCAATCTTATCCTTAACAGTTTAACCCATGGTTTTGAGGAGCATGATGAAGGGAAGATAGAGTTGGCAGCCAGGCTTGATAATGGAAATTTGCATTTCGAATATGCCGATGATGGGAAGGGAATATCACAAGAAAACCTCAGGAAGATATTCGAACCATTTTTTACGACCAACAAAAAAATCGGAACAGGCCTCGGGATGCATATTATCTATAACCTGGTCACCCAAAAGCTCAATGGAACGATCTGTTGCGAAAGTGAATCAAACATGGGTACCAGGTTCATCATTGAAATGCCGCTGGATAAATGATCTTGCCCGGTAGTGGATCTACATTTACCCTGTCATTTTAGCTTGGCTAGTTTTATGGGACTTATTTCGCCCGATGAAAATGGCTTGAAAGTAAATGAGAAATCATATGGTATGGGCAGCACCCTGTATTTGTTCATTACAGAGATAGCTGTGCAACCCACTCCACCGACCTGGTGGTCCAGGTTAAACGTGATGGCATCAGGATCCTTCAATTGAAAGGCATAGTATGACCGGTCCAGGTTATCCGGATCATATATTTGTGCACTGAAATTGAACAGTTCTACTCCGGTAACCAAGAGACCAATCCCTTCCTTATTGGTCAATGACACCCAGTGAACATCTGTCCGGTTACCGTAATCCTGGGGTATAATATATGGTACATAGGCATCCTCAACCGAGCTGGTATAAATTCCTTTCCTGGCACCCGTCTTCCTGTCCGGATAAGTTTCAAAGGGTCCCCGGCCATGCCATTGTATCTTTTGGAGGGATTGTGGAAGCTGCATCTGTAATCCGATTTTTGGCAACCAGTGGGTCATATGGCCATGGGGTGTCGACCTCACTTTCATGTTGATCTGGCCATCCCCCTGGATCAGGTAGGTATAGTGAACATCAAATCCTGTGCTGTAATTACCGGAGGAAAGGCTCACCGTCGCATGGAGTTCCACCAAATCCTGCAGTTCACGGACTACCTTGAATTCTTCCAGCTGGGGTACGAGTTTATCCAATCCGATGGAACGCCAGCCATTTGCATGGTTCTGGCCCATGCCAGGCTTCTTTTGTCCTATATCAGTTCCCCCGGTTCCCCATGCATCCAGTTCGTTGGCCAGGGGAGCTCTCCAGACATTGAAGCCTGGTCCGTGTTCAATCAAATTAATCCCGCGGTAATTTAACGATTGCAGAATACCTGAACCCTTATCAAAAGCGTAAGTAAAATCTTCTCCTTTGATGATGATCTCGTTTTTCGTTTTTTCAACAGTAAGGGCTGCACCAGGTAGACTTGGCCCTTGTTGTGCGGGTGAGTACCAGGGAAGCTCAAATTGTTCCCAGGCAACTTCATGCCCTTTTTCCGCCCATCTGGTATTTTCGGGAAGCGTAAACTGTATAAGCAGGTAATAATTGGTCTCCGCTTGCAAGTCGGGTGTTTTATAAGGGATATTTATGATTTTCTTTTCCTGGGGACCAATATCCAGCTCCATGGTTCCCTGCTGGAGCACCAGGCCATCAGCTGTGATGGACCAGTGTGCATCCAGTGCTGACAGGTTCTTGAAATGATGCCTGTTAAGGATGGATATTTCCCCTCTTTCAAGAACATTTGCTTCCACCAGTACGGGTTGCGGTGTTTTTTTAAGTTGCCAGAGTTCGGGCTGGACCTTCCTGTCGGGCCAGACCAGTCCGTATGTTCTCCCGGGAATGCCAATGGAATAGTAGGTACCGCGTTCCTGTATTTCTTCAAAATCCAGCCACAATTTTACGTCTTCCTGCATGCTGACAGGGTCTTCAAGAAGTTTTTCTATGGGCAGTGTTTTATCGAAGATCCTCACTTTGTCGATCTTTGCATGGCACATATATCCCTGGTGGCCGTCAATGATCTCAGAACTCTTACCAATGTTCACCGGGTAAGGACCATCCAGGATATTGCCTGTGCAGGCCTTTTCTCCCAGAAGGGATCCATTTACATAGAACCTCAGTTTCTTACCATCATAGGTTCCTGCTATATGATGCCAGTTATGGATCCAGTTATCCGGAACCTCGGCCTTTACAACATGCTTTTCGTTAGTGGTAACATAGAAATCAAGATTTGTATCATCTGACTGGATAATGCCAAACTGGTAATCGCTCTTGGTCAGAAAATAGGCATCTCCATTCCATGGTTCCGGGTAAATCCAGAAGGAAATGCTTAGTTGATCGCCGGAAATATCGAGCGCCGGATCCCGGTAAACTTCTACCCAGTCGTCGTGTCCGCTAAGGGAGAGGGCTTTGCCGAATTTGCCATCCACCAGCTGGGCTTTGTGCATGAGAGCACACTGGATCTGATGGGGAGAGGCATCGGGGGTGGTGATCACCGGCATTGTTATACCCGGACTGATCCAGTCCCATATGGCTCCCCCAGTGAGCCTTGGGTATTGATAAATAAGATCCCAGTATTCTTCCAGTCCCCCAAGACTATTCCCTGTAGCTGCAATATACTCATCCATAAACGATGGCCGTGGATCCTGTGATTCCGGGACCATGGCAAAACGGCTTTTCAAGATGAAGGGTTGAAGGTACCTTGGACCTACGATATCTTCGCATTTTATGGGATTGGTTTTCGGGTCCCTGTCAGCATTCCCGCCATACATCCAGGCCGGACGGCTGGGATCAATTTTCTTGCCTTCCTCCATAATGGCACAGAGGTTGTCGCCGGGACCACTTTCATTGCCTGCACTCCATATCACTACACTGGGATGATTGCGGTCCCTGTACACCAGCTTCTTCATCCTGTCCATATACTGCGCCTTCCATTTTGGGTCATGAGAGATGAATGTATATGCATGAGCCTCATCACCTGTTTCATCCACGACGTATATGCCCAGTTCATCCGCCAGTTCAATGTATTCAACATTGGGAGGATAGTGACAGGTTCTGACACAATTAATATTGAACCGTTTCATGAGAATCAGGTCCTTTTTCATCGTTTCCACATCCACCATATGCCCGGTTTCAGGATGTTGCATATGGCTGTTCACCCCGTTGAATTTGATTGGGACACCATTGATATAAATGGCCTGGTTTTTCACCTCCACCTCCCTGAAACCGACCCGGCTGCCAAGGATCTCTGTCACTTTTCCAGCTGCATCCAGCAATTCGATTGCAATGGTGTAAAGGTTGGGATATTCTGCCGACCATTTTTTGGGATTTTCCACAGTGGCAGAAAGGATGTTCTCTGCTATTGGATTTGATGGATCAGGGTCTATTTTGCTGGTAAGCGCGGCTGGAAAAACAGGTTTGCCACTGTCATCATACAATTGGATGCGCAGGGAGTAATCGCTTAATAAATCCTGGCCATGGTTGATAATGCTTGACTGTACGGTCAGGTCAGCGTCCACGTACGCTTCATCCAGGTCTGTAGTAATATAGAAATCACGTATGTGTACCTCAGGGGTTGCCATCAGGTAAACATCCCTGAAGATCCCGGAAAGCCGCCACATATCCTGGTCCTCCATGTAGGATCCATCACTGTATCTCAGCACCTTAACCGCGATGGTATTCTTACCTCTTGCCAGGAAATCAGTAATGTCATATTCGGCCGGTTCCATCCCCCCCTGGTTATATCCCACTTCCTGCCCGTTGATCCAGACGTACGAAGCGGAATGCACCCCCTCGAAATGTAGCAATACCTGCCTGTTCTTCCAGTTTTTCGGAAGGGTGAAGGACCGGATATAGGAGCCAACCGGGTTGAATTCTTTGGGGACTCCCGGAGGGTTATCCGGAAAGGGCTGACCAATATTCCTGAACAGGGGATGGCCAAATCCTTCCATCTGCCAGTTCGACGGGACCCTGATATCATCCCAATCCTTAACATTAAATCCTTTCCGGTAAAAATCCTCGGGGGCTTCTTCCGGTGTATCAGCCAGGTGGAATCGCCATGTCCCATTCAGCGTGAAATGGTATGGAGAAGATTTTTTATTATTCTCCAGGGCCTGTTCAATTGTCTCAAATGGCATCAGGGTAGTATGCGGCAGGGTCTGGTTTCTTTCAAAAATCTCCGGATTTTCCCAGTCCGGTTGTCCCTGGACATATCCACAGGGCATAATAAGCAGTCCCACAAGAACAAGGATAGAATTTTTTAATCTCATCATTACTGGCTTTGAAGATTTAGTAAAATAATACAGGCATTCTTTGAAGTAATTTAGAAATAAATATTTGAAATCCATTATATTTGGTAATTCACATTCCAACCCATGAAAAACGACCGCCTCTATTCCCTGGATCTCTTCCGGGGGATCACCATGTTCCTGCTGGTTATTGAAGGAACCCATCTTTACAGTGCACTCCGCGAATACGGACCCCAGGAAGGATTCTTCCATGGATTAATAATGCAATTCCACCATCATCCATGGAATGGGCTGCGGTTCTGGGATTTGGTACAACCCTTTTTCATGTTCATTGTCGGGGTGGCCATGGCTTTTTCTCTGAAAAAGAGATGGAGCAAGGGACAAACCTGGATGGAATCATTTAAGCACATTCTGGTACGCTGCCTGGTTCTGCTCCTGTTGGGGGTTCTCCTGGCCTGCGGGTATCGGGGAGAACTTACATGGGCCTTGTGGAATGTTTTATGCCAGTTATCCGTTACCATTCTTTTGTCCTTCCTGATACTTAAATTCCCATTCCGGGTCCAGCTGCTTTTCAGTTTTGGGTTGTTGCTACTGACAGAAATACTATTCCGTTTTACCGGCATTGAAGGTTTTGACAAGCCATTTGTCCCGGATGAGAATTTCGGATCCTGGATGGACCTGGTACTGATGGGTAAACTCAGTGGTGGCCACTGGGTAGCTATCAATGCCATCCCTACCACGGCGCATACTATCTGGGGGGTGCTGGCCGGGATGATATTGCAGAGCAAGCGGTCATCCATGGATAAATTCTGGCGGCTGCTCATTCCCGGTTTGATCTTCCTTGCAGTGGGTTATTCAATGGACTGGACCGGACTCACCCCCATCATCAAAAGGATCTGTACTTCTTCATTTGTGATTGCAAGCGGTGGATGGTGTCTGGTTGGCCTGGCGCTCTGCTACTGGATTGCGGATATAAAGGGCTCCCAGAAATGGGGACTGATATTCGTGGTTGTCGGTTTGAACCCCATTTTCATATACATGTTCGCCAATACAGTAGGTTCTCAATGGTTTAATTCCTTCATGGAAATATTCACCGGAGGATTTTTAAGCTGGCTTGGATCTTCTGAGGGGACCATAAAAATTTTAAATGCCATGATAGTATTTGGCATAGAATGGTATCTCTGTTATTGGCTGTTCAAGAAAAAGATATTTATCAAGATCTGACCCTGGCCCCAAGCATTTTATGTTAAGCCGAGGTTGCAATCTGTTTCACCGCCGATATAAACCTGTCAAGGTCCTCTGTTGTTATATATACATTTGGAGTAACCCTGAGGCCATGGATATTTTCCCAGTTGATGGATATGGTATAGATCCTGTAATCGCCCATCAGTTTCCTTTGTATGTCTGCAGGTTCCATCCCCTCAATGCCAAAATTACCAACACCACATGAAAACTCAGGCTTCATGGAGGTATGGAAATAAATACCCGGTATGTCTTTAAGTCCATCCATCCAGTAATTTTTCAGGAATCGCAGACGGGCCTCTTTTCTTTCCCTCCCTATCATTTTATGGAATTCAATAGCGGTTCCAATGGCCAGCTCCGAGGGAAAGGACCTTGTACCCATGGCTTCGAATTTCCTGATATCTTCACTTTCAGGATCACCGGGAGCTGTAAGCGGCCAGATCTTGCTGATCTTATCTTTTTTAACGTACAGCATTCCGGTCCCAAATGGGGAACAAAGCCATTTATGCAGACTGGTGCCATAGTAGTCACAATCCAGGTCAGGGATCCTGAAATCAAGGTGGGCAAATGTATGTGCCCCGTCCACCATTACTTCTATGCCTTCTTCATGTGCTGCATCTGCCAGCTTCCTGGCCGGGAGTACCTGGCCCGTCCAATTGATCATATGCATGATCTCAATGATCTTTGTACGGCTGGTGAATTGTTCTCGGTATGCATTGACTATAGCATCCTCATCTTCAATGGGCTGAGGCAGGTCTACCCACTTCAGCACTATACCTTCCCTTTTTTCCCTTTGTTTCCAGGCATTGATCATGTTGGGATAATCCTGTTTGGTCAGGACCACCTCATCCCCTTTTTTAAGGTTCAGTCCGAAAATAACCGTCTCGAGGGCTTCGGTTGTATTCCTGACAATGGCTACTTCATCATTGGAGCAACCCGACATGGAGGCGAGGTTCTGTCGAACTGTTTCCCGGCCCTTTCCGACCACATTCCACATATAATAAGCTGGACCCTCATTGCTGAACCTGTTATAACTTTCAAATGCTTCCTGAACGACCTTTGGTTGTGGACAGACCCCTCCATTGTTCAGGTTCATTATATTGGGCGATGAAGTATAGCAGTTCTTGATATACAGCCAGAAGTTCTGGTCGCTTGTCACATCTCCGGATGCTTCGGGCAGGTTTGCTTTTATATCTGCCATAGAATAAGCAGTGCCTGAATCATTCAGCAGTTTAATGAGGGTTAAGGCTCCGGCAGCACCGGCGGATTTTTTAATGAAAGATCTTCTGTCAGTTTTCATGCGTATAAATTTTACATTTTTTGGCCCTTGGGCACGATAAGGATCCTTGGAATCCTGACATGGTCAGGCTGGTTCATAATAAACCTGGCTGCTTCAACAATATCTTCACCGGTTAATGGTTCGCGGATATCGAGCAAATCCACCGGATGAACCTCCCAATCATTGTGCAATTCTGTCAACACCAGTCCGGGTGCAATGCATGATATTTTTATATCCGTATCGGACAATTCTAAGCGGACCGCCTCGGACAGGGCTTCCATGGCAAATTTGGTGGCAGCATAGGCTCCAATGGTTGGCCTGACCCTTGTTCCTGCCACGCTTGATATATTGATCACATGCCCGGATCCCTGATTTACAAATCGCTTCAAAAATCGGTATGTTAAGCGGAAGGTTGATTCAATATTCAAACGGAGCATAGATGTCATTTTATCAATATCAGTTTCCGCTATGCTCCCCTTGGTGATGACCCCCGCAGAATTAAAAAGGTAGTCACAGTGGCCATATTTCTGGTAGACATACTCGTCCAGTGAATCCACAAATTCTGCTGAAGTAAGGTCTCCCGGGATGATGTCCACGTTTTCTGACTGCAGGGTCTTTAAGCGGTCTTCCCTGCGGGCGGTAAGTATCAGCCTGTGCTGATCAGCAGCAAGCGCTTTCGCCAGGGCCAGTCCAATGCCACTGCTGGCTCCTGTTATCAGGCATGTTTTTACGGTACTTTTTTCCAAAATATATTGCTTGATGGGGTTATTGCCATCTAAGTTAAGCATTATTGGAATTCAAGCGAAAAACTTAAAGGCCAAAGCCTCTTTCATTTTATAGATAAACTGGTTAAATTAGTTGTCGAAGAAAAATTGCCGCATGAATATAAATTCAAACCATTATGGAAGAACCTCTGAAACCTGACAGAAAATACCTTATCAAAGGAACCTGGATCATTGTAACTATATCAGCCTTTCTTGCCCTGCTCATTGCCATCATACACCTGGTCATCTACCTGGTCGACGGGGATATGCAGGCTGCTGAGATCTTATGGATCGTATCCCTGTCAATCATACTTGCGATGTGGGTCATCGCTTATCCCATCCTGTATCTATGGTATAGAAACTTGGAATACAGGGTATATGAGGACCGTGTATGCATACATAAGGGCATATTGACCAAAACACAGCAAAATATACCTTTCCGTGCGATTACTGATTTTGCACTCGTCAGGACACTATATGACAGGTTCCTTGGTATTGGATCCATCAAGATCCAGACTGCGGGAAAACATATTTCGTCCTCCTCACAATATGAAGGTAATTTAGCCGGATTGATCAACTATGAACAATTACACACTGATTTACGGGAAAGGGTAAAGAAACTACATCCGGTTTCTGGATCTGTAATAACCCGGGAAAGTGAAAAACCAGCAGATGCTGAGCTTTGGCAGGAGATGCTGAAAGAGTTAAAGGAGATCAGAAAAAACACCGGAAAATAAGTACCACTTAACAATCCTTTAATGTCAGAGAAAATACCTTCCCTTGGCGGAATTTCACCGGTACAGGCTAACGATCGCATTCAATCTCTTGATGTTTTGAGAGGTTTCGCGATTCTTGGGATCCTGATCATGAATATCCAGAGTTTTTCCATGATAGGTTCGGCCTACATAAACCCTGCCTCATATGGCGACTTCTCGGGTGTTAATAAATGGGTCTGGATCATTGGGCAGGTGCTGGCCAATGCTAAATTCATGACCATTTTCTCTGCCCTTTTCGGGGCTGGTATCCTACTTTTCTGGGATAAAGCCAGATCAGCTGGTAAGAGGGCTGGCCAATTACATTACAGGCGGCTCTTCTGGTTATTGGTTATCGGACTGATCCATGCATATTTTTTCTGGTATGGTGACATCCTGGTAGGATATGCTCTCTGCGGAGTGCTGGTCTATCTCTTCCGAAAAGCCAAACCGGGTTGGCTGTTATTGCTGGGTTTCTGTTCCATGATGGTTCCCTTTCTCATTTACACATTTGGGGGCATGACCATTGAATACTGGCCGCCAGAGAGCTATGAAGGAAGCATGGAAAGCTGGTTTCCGGCAGCTGAAACCATACAGCATGAATTAAATGCATACCAGGGCCCCTGGCTTGGCAGGATGAAAGTAAGGGCAGAATCGTCCATTTTCATGCAAACATTTTACTTCCTGATAAAGGGGAGCTGGCATTCGGGAGGTATCATGCTACTTGGTATGGCACTGTATAAGTGGGATTTTTTATCAGCCAGAAGATCCGTAAAAACCTACCTGCTTTCCATGGTCCTTGGTCTGGTTTTGGGACTTCCATTGATTATCAATGGTATACTGCAGAATTTCAAACATGAATGGTTCCATGATTATTCCATGTGGTTTGGTTCACAATTCAATTACTGGGGCAGCCTCGGGATCAGCCTGGCATATATCTCAGTCATCATGCTTATTTGTAAATCAGGGATATGGACCTGTTTCAGAAGGATTCTTGGGCTTGTCGGCCGGACTGCCCTTTCCAATTATCTATTCCAGACCCTGGTTTGCACTTTTATTTTTTACGGATATGGACTGGGACTTTATGGAAGTTTACAGAGATGGCAGCAGATATTGATTGTTCCTGTTATCTGGACTTTACAAATGACACTAACCTGGCTTTGGATGAAAAGATACAGGTTCGGTCCGGTCGAATGGCTCTGGCGCAGCTTGACATACTGGAAGATCCAGCCCATGAGGAAAGTAAGTTAAGGGCCACTAAAATATTTTCAGCAAGAGAACGTCTCTAAAGATGAAACCGAAGATCCAATGTCATGAATTCAGAAAACGGGAGAGACCATCATCACAAACAGCATACTGGCAGGGAAGACCTGACCGGTGAGCACAGGCTCGGGGACAGTGTCCAGCTAATTCTCATGTTAATATTCCTGGCAGTATGGATACTTGACTCATTTGTGCTTGAGTTCTCGACATTCCTGGCTGAAAGCATACCCTGGTTCATAAAATTCCCTCTTGGGGCCATCCTGCTGATTTTTACTTTTTTCCTGGAACGGTCCGGTCTGAGAACCGTATTCGGAAAGCCCCAGGAGACTCCACATGTGATTACAAGTGGTGCATTTTCACTGGTTCGTCATCCCATCTACCTTGGGGCAATTCTTGGTTATGCTGGAATGATTTGCATGACCCTCTCCCTGGCATCAGTAGCTATATTTATTGTTATCGTTGCCTTTTACAGCTATATTTCCCGGTATGAGGAAAAGTTGCTCACCCAAAGGTTTGGTGATGAGTACAGGGATTATATGAAAAAAACCCCCATGCTGTTCCCTGTAAAATTCAAGCGCAATAAGAATTAGGTTTCTCACTAAGCTATTGTTTCAGTTTAGGTTACATGAAAGATTCCATAAACTCCCGGGCTGTCATAACCGGGATTTTACTTTTCCGGAATCCTGACATGTTCCTCGTAACAATCAGATCCTGGTCATTTTCGATGGCTGTGAAATATTGAATAGCATCCTCGAAATCATTAAAATCAGAATTAAGTGCCAGATCTAAAATTTTATCATCAAGGGATAACACCTGTAGCAGAATAACCAGGTTACGAAGGATTTTCCTTGTTTCCTGTTCAGGTTTAAGTTTTGTAATTACATAGTGAATATTAGCCAATGACAGTGCAGAAATAGAAAGACTGATTATTTTCTTATCTGCCAGGGTAAAAAGTGCGGCAGCATTATTATAGAATGGTATTCTCCGGGCAAGCAGATCCAAAGTGATATTCGTATCTAGAAGGATTTGTTTCATGTATATTTTTGATCCAGGTAATCAGCATATTCTTTCCCATAATCATAATTAGCCGGAAGATCAATGACTCCACTCAGGCCCTCCACAAGGGGTGTAGTTTCAATCCCAGAGTCACCTGGTTGAGTAATAGAATCCAGATAGGCCTCAATCATTTTTGAGAGACTGGTATTTCTTTTTTTTGCATATTTTTTAGCCCTGGCAATCACCGTACCATCGAGTTTTAAAGTAAGTTTCGCATTCATTTTATTGCATTATACGTACAAAAATAGTAAAAAAGTACGTATAATGCAATAAATGACTTGAAATCACCATTCATGACCTCAAACCGGAGATGAATGACAGCAACTATTCTTCAACTGGCTGGGTCTGGGGGGAAAGGAACAGGAAATTGTCACAATTAATTTCTGTAGTATATCGCTTTTTTCCCTCATTATCCTCCCAGGTGGATGTTTGTATTTTACCTTCAACATATAGTGGATCCCCTTTTTTTACATACTCTTCTATGATCCCGGCCACCTTGTTCCATACAACAATGGTGTGCCATTGGGTCTTCTGTACTTCATTCCCTTCTTTGTCCACATAAAAGTCATTGGTGGCAAGCGGGAAGCGGGCCACCTTTACATCGTCATTGATCTGGTTAATTTTAGGATCTTCGCCTACATTGCCAACCAGGGTTACTTTGTTGATACCTCTTTTCATGATTAATGATTTTGGATGAATAAATTTAAAATGTCAACCCTTTATGATAATCAGGGTGGAATATCAGCCAATTCCTCCTGGGCATATTTCCTTATATTTATATTCGTAGCATAAATCCAATAATGATGAATAAACCGTGCATTTTTATTCTACTGGCCTTACTTCTTAGCAGTTGCGGGGCCCGCTATCCGAATATCCTGATAGAAACCGAAATGGGAGAGATCATAGTCGAGGTGTACCCGGACAAAGCACCGGTGACGGTGAATAATTTTCTTACCTATGTGGATGAGAACCGCTTCGAGGGTGCAGTTTTCTACAGGATAGTCAGGAGGGATAACCAACCTGGTGACAGCATCAGAATAGCCGTCATACAGGGGGGGCTTTACGAAGACAATCATCCTGCCATGTTACCACCCATCGATCATGAGACAACCCGGCAGACCGGGATCCTGCATAAAGACGGTGTGATATCCATGGCCCGCTGGCATCCAGGCACAGCCACCAGTGAATTCTTTATTTGTGTAGGGGACCAGCCCGATCTGGATTACCAGGGGATGCGCAACCCGGATGCACAGGGATTTGCTGCATTCGGAAAGGTCATAGCTGGCATGGATGTAGTGAAAAAGATCCATCAGCTGCCCGTAGAGGGGCAATACCTGGATCCGACAGTTAAAATACTTAAAATAAGCAGGTTAAATTGAATTTTCTATGATGAGGTTGTAGATCTCCTTTTCCGTGTGGCCGAGAAATCTTAATTGTAAGGGGATGATACTCATCTCGCTCATCCCTGGGATCCCGTTTACTTCCAGGAAGTAGAGCTCTCCTTCATTGATAATAAAATCAATCCGGACCAGTCCCATGCAGTCCAGCACATCATAAATCTCTGCTGTCATTGCCTGGCATTTTCGCGTCAGCTCTTCTGGTATATCAGCAGGGGTTTCTACCCTGGACCTACCTTCTGTATATTTGGCTTCATAATCGAAAAATTCATTTTTCGTTATGACCTCAGTAACCGGAAAGGTAAACTCCCTGCCTCCGGTCCTCAATGCTCCACAGGTGAACTCCCTGCCGGGAATGAATGATTCTACCAGGACCTCGCTGTCTTCTTCAAGGGCTACGTTAATGGCAGCTGCAAGATCGTCGGCTTTGTTTACCCTGGATACACCGAAGCTAGATCCCCCGGAATTGGGTTTGATGAAACAGGGAAGGCCTGTCCTGTTTATGATTGTATCAGCATCCCATGGCATTGATTTTCTTATCAGGAATGCATCTGCTGAACGTATCCCGGCCTGGCTCAGGATATTTTTGCAGGCATATTTATTGAAGGTAAGGGCCAGTGAAAGTACACCGGAGGAGGAGTACGGGATATGCAGCATGTCGAAATATGCCTGGAGTTTGCCGTCTTCTCCAGGGGGACCATGCATTGCGATGAAGGCATAATCAAACCGGATCTCCCGGCCTTCCAGCTTGAAACTGAAATTGTTTTTGTCGACAGGGATTTCAACTTCATCATCAGGACCTGTCTTGACATGCCAGTCATCTTCCCGGATGAAGACCAGGTATGGTTCATACATATCCGGATCTATATGCTTCCTAACCTGTCCGGCACTTTTCAATGATATGACCAGTTCTGATGAATCACCTCCGGTGATGATGGCTATGTTTTTTTTCATTTCCAGGAGCGGGGATTGATATCAACAAATATACTGTTTTTAAGCTTTTATTCCCCGGTGCGGCCCCCCGTGTACCTTCGCCATTTTTCAATAACCTGTGTCATATCTTCAGGTAGTTCCGAGTCAAAGAACATCTGCTCGCCGGTATCCGGATGAGTGAATCCGAGGGATTTGGCATGCAGGGCATGGCGGGGGAGGGCCTGGAAGCAATTCTGCACGAATTGTTTGTATTTGGTAAAGGTGGTCCCCTTCAGGATTTGGTCCCCCCCATAGGTCTCATCATTGAAGAGCGGATGCCTGATATGCTTGAAATGTACCCGGATCTGGTGGGTGCGGCCCGTTTCCAGCTGGCATTCCACAAGGCTGAGGTATCCCAGCCGTTCAATTAGTTTATAATGGGTTACGGCATGTTTTCCCTGGGATCCATCGGCAAAGACGTTCATTTTCTTCCGGTCCTTGAGATCCCGTCCGATATGTCCTTCTATCCTGCCTTCCTCTTCATCGAGGCTCCCCCATACAAGGGCCAGGTATTTCCGGCTGGTGGTACGGTCATAGAATTGCTTGGCCAGCCTGTTAAGGGCAAGTTCAGTCTTTGCAATAAGCAAGATGCCGGAGGTATTTTTGTCCAGCCTGTGCACCAGTCCTGGCCTCATATTCCCGGTCTGGAAAAGGGGCAGATCCCTGAAGTAATGGTAGAGGGCGTTGATCAGGGTACCCGTGTAATTACCCACCCCTGGATGCACTACCAGTCCCGCGTTCTTATTGATCACCAGGATATGTTCATCCTCAAACACTACATTAAGAGGGATGTCTTCGGGCAGGATCTCGGTATCCCTCGGTGGGTGGGGGAGTACTATGGAGATTACCTCTTCGGGCTTGATTTTATAGTTAGACTTTACGGCCTGCTCATTGACAAGAATATTTCCTGCTTCTGCGGCTCCCTGGATCTTGCTGCGTGAGGTATTTTCGAGCCGGTTCACCAGATATTTATCAATTCGCATTACCTGCTGGCCCTTGTCCACCACAATCCTGTGATGTTCATAAAGTTCTTCCATTTAGTGCGCAATCATTAGTTTCCGGCTGGCTTTAAAAATCCCATGATGGTCTAACCTCAATATATAAATACCGGCTGGTAGATGGCTGACGGGGTGCTGCTGCTGGTCTGCCCTGTTGAAGTATACAGTTTTGCCCTGAAGATCATAGAGGGTGACTGACCATTCGGCGGGACTTGCGATATCCTTCAGATCGAGCTCGAAATAAGTACTAGCAGGGTTTGGGTAGATATTCATTTTTGTTTCAGGAGAATGCTCAATCCCAACCGGAGGATCTGAAGGAAGCGCTTTTCCAAGAATGGGCCTGATCATCAGGGAGCCGCTAAAACCTGAATTCAACCATCCCTGACCCAGGTTATAATAGATCTTATCATTGTTCACCATATTGCGGTCAAACCCTATATTCAGCATTCTTTCAGTTGTCTTTATCCAACCTACATAAAATTCATCATCAATGAGCAGGATGGTATCATTGATCTCATAGGTGATAAATTTATTCAATTCATCCTGATATTGTGGTTGAACCGGTTTTGAGGTATAGATGAGTTCACCCGGACCAGCCGTGGATTTATCATGGTTCCATACCCCGATCCGGAAATAATCCTGTGAGGCGTCATCCTGGGTGCGGTTAAAGAACATCTTTACCCCGCGCAGGGTGTCTTTTTTATAGCTATTAAACTGGTAGGCAACAGTTGCATTGGCAGTTCCTCCACCACGGAGGCCGTATCCATTTTCTGCACTGCCGTCATCATAGGAATAGTAATTGAAAAACTCCTGGAATCTTCTTACCGTGTCATTGTATTTATAATCCAGGTCTTCCGTGACAAGGTAAGACATCACTTCAAAAACCGTTGAATCAGCATCATAAAAAATGAAAGGGTAGTTATAGGGAAAGTTGAATACATTCAAAATACCTGGTTGCACATTGACAGCACCTCCATTGACAGAATCCGTCTCCAGGTAGGCCAGGTCCGTGATCTTCAGGATCCTGGTTACATTGCGCACTGTTGTGTCGTTGTTCCGGTATTGGATCTCAAGTGTTGGTTTCAATTCGCTCAGGTATGCCTTTGGGAAATGTTGCCAGGGAATGGATTCATAATTCTTTAAAATGGAGGGCATAGGTGAGATCATGGATACATCATTGATAGCCGTCACATTGGATGAGCGAGCTGTATCGAGATAGACGTAATCTACATGCCAGTGATCCACATTTCCCCTCTGATCGGTTGTCGGGCTTCGATGGCTGGCATAGTTCATGAAGCGGAACTGGAACCCCTTCTTCAAGAAGCGCTCTTCTGAAACAGGCAAGAATACTTGTTGAAAAGTATCCTGAGCCGACCCCGTCTGACTCCAGACCCTTTCCCACTGGTTGCTGTCGATGGCAAAAAATTCAACAGTCAATGAATCCCATTTTTCCGGATCATCTCCCAGTCCCATAGGTTCATAGAAAAAACTCAGGTATATGTCTGTCCGGCCCGGGTACTCAAGATTGATGGGAGCAGAGGTTAGAAAATCTGATTCAAATGGTAAGCTGCCAGTACCATTCAGGTAGCCTTCAGAATCAATGGCATCCATGGTGGCAACACCAATGGTTATGGGATTCCTGGTATATGAAGTATTGACAAATGCATATTCGTCAATCCAGAAACTTGCATGGGGCAATGGGCCGGTCCTTGCAAAATCGTCAAAGAAGGGCAGTTCCAGGGTATCCGGCTGGGTGTCAATCTGTGCACTTTTCTTGACTTGTTTTGTGCCATAGGCCCTAATTCCTGTCGGTACCAGGACTTCCTGGGCATCGATTGGCAAAATCAAGACCAGGCAACATATGACGAGTGTAAAAATCTTCAATTCTTTCTTCTTAATTATCCACTGAGGGGATTAATTCATCTTCGGGCAGGGGTAACTTTGTTGAATCTGCAGACAGCCAAATGTCCACAGAGGATCCAAGGTTCATCAGGGCATCCTCACTGAATTCAGGTTTCTGTTTCCAGACAAAAGCATTGATGGAATCCTCTTCATCTTCAAAGGAAGCATCATAGATCACTGCACCAAGATTCAAATAACGATTGGTGATTTTTTCATGCGCCTGTTCAAAAAACAATCCTACCAGATCGGGTGCAGCCGTTTTCTCATTACTCAATCCCCTGCCCAGTACCAGATCTATTTGGGATCCCTTGACAATCGAATCACCTTCTTCAATAACGTTCCCGTTATATTTTTGTTGTAGTACATTATTAATAGCAATATCAGGTATATAGGTCAGCTTACCGATGTTAAGTCCCGATGTCTGTACAATAGCCCTTGCCTGCCTGAGGCTTACACCTACGATATTAGGCATTCGGATTATTTCGGGATTAAATGCATTGATGGTGAGAAAAATTGTCCGGTTCTCCTTTACCTTGAATTCAGGTCTTGGATTCTGGTCAATGATAGATCCGCGGATCAAGTTTGCATTATATACGGAGTCCACGATCTGGTAACGTAAATCTTTGGAAGTAAGGATGGAATCTGCTTCAGGAATACTTAGTCCGGTGATATCCGGCACACTGAATGCCTGGCCGTGCCGTGTGTAGATTCTCAGGAACAGCATAGCAATAATGGACATAAACACTATAATGGAAATGGCAATTAACAGGTTTTTCAGGAAGAGCCTGCTGATTAGAAATTTCAGAAAATTCATATTCCTGCCAATTATTAAATGGTAAATATATAAACAAATTGGATGGGGATAAATAAAAAATGGCTGGCCAGCGCTAGCCGGTCAGCCAAAAAAATTCATTTCTAATATTCAGATTTATACTTTGTGTCTCGGTTCGTCGGATACCGATAACTTCTTTCTTCCCTTAGCCCTGCGAGCGGATAAAATTTTACGCCCGTTGGCGGAGGAAATCCTGGTCCGGAAACCATGCTTGTTCTTTCTTTTCCTGTTGGAAGGTTGGAATGTCCTTTTCATCTCCTGCCGGTTTTAAAATTCAGACTGCAAAAGTAATGTTTTTTTCAAATATACCAAACATTAATGCAGGCTGTGATACGGAAGGTACAGCAACTTTTTGCTTTCAAAAAATGGCTCTGAATAGATCTCTTTCAGGGGGTGTACAGTGAAATTCTTAAAGGCATGGAGCTCTTCGTGCAGGTCTCCTCCTTTCAGATAATAGATCCCGTTGCCCCTTGAAGTCCCTGAGGGGGGATAAATTTTATTTTTCACCCAGCCAGTAAACCGGTCCAGGTTTGTCACTGCCCTGCTAACAACATACCTGGCCTTCGAGGGGTAATTTTCTGCTCTTACCTGCCTGCAATTGGCATTATCAATGTTCAGCGAATGAATGATCTGGCTTACGGCATTCACTTTTTTCCCTATGGAATCAATCAGGGTGAACTCAGAACCGGGAAAATAAATGGCCAGGGGTATGCCCGGGAATCCACCTCCAGTACCCACATCCAGGATTGTATCACCGGGATTGAAATGCACATACCTGGCTATGGCCAGGGAATGCAGGATATGCCTTTCGGACAGATGGTCAACATCTTTTCTGGATATCAGGTTGATCCGTTGGTTCCAGTGGATGATGGATTCCTGGAATTGCTGAAGCTGGGCTAGCTGGACACTGCTTAACTCAGGAAAGTATTTACGGATGATTTCCATTATAAATAATGGCTGAGATCCGGTTACATATTCGAACTACTGGTCTTGAGAATATTGAATAGTAGTTCTCTGGCCCGGAATAATTGTGCCTTCACAGTACCTATTGGTAACTCAAGTTCCTGGGAGATTTCTTCGTAAGAATACTCCTTGAAATATCTCAGCTCAACCAGGGTGCGGTACCTTGGTTTCAGTTTATTCACTACCTCCCTAAGCAGTTTGACCTTCTGGCTGTTGATCATATGTGCCTCAGGATCCAGTGTGTCTGACTGTATGGTAACTGTAGTGGTCTCAGGATCATCATTGGATTGATCCAGCGAAATAGTGGCAGCCCTTTTCTTGCGGATAAAATCGATACAATTATTTGTGGCGATCTTGAACAGCCAGGTACTGAAGGCAAAATTCGGAGTATATTGTCCGATGTTTTTAAATGCCTTGCCAAATGCCTCGATGGTCAGGTCTTCAGCATCGCTGGGATTGTTCACCATTTTCAGCAACATAAAATATATGGCATCCCGGTACCTGCCTAGTAATTCAGCATAGGCTTTCTGGTCACCTATCCTGGCTTTCTGGACGAGCAGAAAATCATGCTGCGCTTTATCTGAAAGATTGGGACTTACTTCCATCTGGCTCGTTTAGTTGCGACATAATTGGAAAAGACCATAAACAGGTGTACCCAAGGGAGGGCAAAATCCAACAGGGGCGAAGGTAATAATAAATATTTTTCGTTCAAACGACACATCCCCAATTTGATAAAAACACTTGTTAATAACATTCTAAATAGGAAGAGGCCAAGAACATACGGGATTAAAACATGGAAGGCAAGCAGTAAGATAAAGGCAGGATAAAAAATCATACGACTCATAAGTTCCAGTCCCACAACAAGTTTAGTAGAAAACCGGTACCTGGGACCTGTGGTCAGGTGCCTTTTTTTCTGATAATACCAGTCTTTCCAGGTTTTTTCAGTATCCGACAATGTAAAACTTTCAGGCTGGATCTCGATGCTTGTATTGGCTTTTCTGGCTACCTCGTTGATAAACAAATCATCATCTCCCGAAGCCAATTCGTAATGTGAAGCAAATCCCCTGTTTTCGAAGAACAGCGTTCTTCTGTAAGCCAGGTTCCTGCCAGTACCCATGTAAGGATGGCCGGCGAGGGACATACCGAAATACTGCAAGGCAATGAAAAATGCTTCATACCTGCTGATAAGGTTTACCAGGCCCTTTCCCCTGCGGTAGCCTCCGTAACCCAGTACGATCTTTTTATTCCTGGTGAAATTTTGTTGCATGAAGTAAATCCATTGCTTGGTCGCGGGACTGCAGTCGGCATCGGTGAGCAGCAACCTGTCATATTTTGCAGCCTTGATGCCTACGGTCAGCGCCAGTTTTTTCCCCTCCCGAATATGATCACTTTCCCTGATAAACGTGGTACGCAGGTGGGAATATTGCCTTTGCAGGTTATTAAGGAGGTCTTCCGTCCCGTCTCCAGAAGCGTCATTAACAACAACTACCTCATAATCAGGGTAGTCCTGCTCCAGTATCAATGGTAGATTTGCCTTGAGATTTGCCTCTTCGTCCCTGGCGCATATGATGACAGATACCGGGAATCTTTTGATGTTGGAACGAACAGGTTTGTAATAAAGGACTTTAGAAAATACGAATGACCAATAGATCAGCTGGATAACAAAGCAGCCAGCATACACCAGTGTAAGTGACTGAAATACAATATTATAATCTAAAAAATTCAAATTTAAGGATATGTTAACAGGGGATGCCGAAAGATAATTAAACATTTGCCATCCCTACAAATAAGCATATGCAAAGTCTTCAGATTTTATCCACATTTACATTATATTTGCGCTAATTCTGCCTGCCATGAGGTTTACCCTACAACATTCGGATCCTTTAAGTAATGCGAGAACAGGGATCTTGGAAACAGATCATGGTCCCATTTCCACACCCATTTTTATGCCGGTTGGAACTGCTGCCACGGTAAAAGGCGTACATCAGCGGGATCTTCAAGATGAAATTAAGGCCCCTGTCATCCTTGGTAATACCTATCACCTGGTCCTGCGGCCAGGGATAGATATTATTCACCAGGCCGGGGGGATTCACAGGTTCATGCAGTGGGATGCTGCTGTACTGTCCGACAGTGGGGGATTCCAGGTCTTCTCCCTGGCTGATCAGCGGAAAATCACTCAGGAAGGAGCAATTTTCCGGTCCCATATCGACGGGACAAAACATACCTTCACCCCAGAGAATGTTGTCGATATTCAGCGAAAGCTTGGGGCAGACATCATTATGGCGTTTGATGAATGCACACCCTATCCCTGTGAATATGATTATGCCCGTAAATCTATGATCCTGACACATGAATGGCTGGACCGGGGAAAGCAAAGGTTCCTCAAGACCTCACCGGTCTATGATTATACCCAGAGCTGGTTCCCTATCGTCCAGGGCAGTACTTTCCCCGACCTCAGGAAAGAATCTGCAAGGCGTATTGCTGATGCGGACATGGAAGGGAATGCCATCGGTGGACTATCCGTCGGTGAACCTGCAGATATGATGTATGAGATGGTGGAGGTAGTAACAGAGATCCTTCCCCCGGAAAAACCAAGATACCTGATGGGGGTGGGTACGCCGGTCAATTTACTTGAATCCATTGCCAGGGGTATTGACATGTTTGATTGTGTAATGCCTACCCGTAATGGGAGGAACGGACAGATCTTTACACAGGAGGGCATCATCAATATTAAAAATGAAAAATGGAAGAGCGATTTCAGTCCCATTGACCCTTGTGGAGATTGTTTTGTGGATCAACAATATTCAAAGGCATATTTACGTCATCTTATCATCTCAGGTGAATTGCTCGGGGCTCAGGTCGCCAGCCTGCATAATCTCAGGTTTTATTTATGGTTAATGGAAGAAACCAGGGCACAGATCCAGGCCGGGACCTTCAGCCAATGGAAAAATGAAATGGTATCAAAACTATCTATCCGCATATGAGAAGAAGACTGGGGATAACAATAATAGATCTTTATATCACGAAAAAGTTCCTGGGCACCTTCTTTTTTTCCATTACCCTTATCCTTTTAATTGCCGTTATTTTTGATTTTTCGGAGAAGATTGACAATTTCCTGGAACACGATGCCAAACTGATCGATATCCTCACTAAGTATTACCTGAATTTCATACCATATTTTGCTGTGCTGTTCAGCTCCCTTTTTACCTTTATCTCTGTTATCTATTTTACTTCCCGGATGGCGTATAGAACAGAGTTCATTGCCATTATCAGCAGCGGGATGAGCCTCAACAGGATACTGGTTCCCTATTTCTTCTCTGCTACCATCATTGCTATCTTCTCTTTTGTCCTGATGGACTATGTCATACCTGATGCAAACCGGGTCAGGCTGGATTTTGAGGAAACTTATTATCACTCTGTGCCCCTACGTGTGACAGAACGGAATATACACCGCCAGATCGAGCCAGGGGTTTTTATTTACCTGGAGAGTTACAGCACTATTTCTGATCTGGGACATAGATTCTCCATGGAAAAATATGAAGATGGAGCATTGGTATCGAAACTTATGTCTGATTATATAAAATGGGATTCAACCGTTAACAAATGGGTGATCCGGAACTACTATATCCGAACCCTGGACGGATACAGGGAACATATTACCTCGGGGACCCGGCTGGATACCACCCTATCCATTCACCCCAGTGATTTTAAACGCCGGATGAATTTCATGGAAACCATGAATATTCGAGATCTGACCGAGTATATTGAACAATTAAAAATGCTGGGAGAATCCAGTGTAAAAGCTTACCAGATTGAAAAGCATAAGCGCTTTGCTTTTCCATTTTCTGCTTTCATTCTGACATTGATAGGTGTCTCAGTCTCCTCCAGGAAAGTCAAAGGAGGGATAGGAATGCAGCTGGGGATAGGCCTCATGGTGGCTTTTTCCTACCTGCTGTTCATGCAGTTTTCATCACAGTTTGCCATAAGTGGTGAATTACACCCTACGATTGCTGTCTGGTTGCCGAATGTAGTATATGCTTTTGTTGCTTTGTACTTATATCGGATGGCTCCTAAATAAGATGGCTGACCAGGTTCCCCTTCCGGGATGTTTCTTGTGAAATAATTATCTGATTATAAGAGAAGTAGATGAATTACTGCTCATTAAATGCGACAGAAATTTTTAAAATAACATGGGATTTTGTAATGTTGTAGTCCATTCCTGAGCACTAACCTATCGAAAAATATGCCTTTAAAAAGAAAAATCCAGGAACTTCAGAAGAAAAGAGAAGAAGTCCTGAAAGGAGGAGGTGACAAAGCCTTAGAGAAGCAGGCGGCTATGGGTAAGCTGACCGCCAGGCAAAGGATCATCACCATGCTTGACCCTGATTCATTCAACGAATATGACCTTTTCGTTGAGCATGATGCCAAAGATTTTGACATGGACAAAAAAAGTCTTGCAGGAGATGGCGTTGTGATCGGTACCGGAACAGTTTACGGGGCCCCCATCTGTATTTTTGCCCAGGATTTTACAGTAGCTGGTGGTTCACTGGGGAATATGCATGCCAGGAAGATCGTAAAGATCATGGACCATGCCCTGAAAATGAAAATGCCTCTGATCGGTATCAATGATTCCGGTGGTGCCCGCATTCAGGAGGGTGTAAGCTCCCTGGCAGGATATGGGGAGATATTTTTCCGGAATACTATTTCCTCAGGGGTAATACCCCAGATCTCGGTAATCCTCGGACCATGTGCTGGGGGTGCAGTCTATTCACCCGCCCTGACCGACTTCGTTTTTGTTGTCGACAAGATCTCGAAAATGTTTATCACCGGTCCCGAAGTCATCAAGACAGTGCTGGGAGAGGAGATCTCGATGGAAGACCTTGGAGGTGCCAGGGTGCATAGTGAGATTACAGGGAATGCACATTTCTTTGCCACCTCTGAGGAAGAATGTTTCGAGCAGATCAAAAAACTGATCACCTTCATACCCTGGAGTAACCTGCAAAAGGCTAAGAAATTCCCACCCAAGGATCCGGACCCGAAATACAATATCGAGAAGATTGTCCCGGGTGATCCCACCCAGCCTTATGATGTCAGGGATGTCATAAGGGGCATAGTCGATGATTCAGATTTCTTCGAGGTCCAGGAAATGTGGGCCGGAAACATAGTCATTGGGTTTGGCAGGATGAAAGGGGAGACCGTGGGATTTGTATGTAACCAACCCATTGTGCTTGCCGGAGTGCTTGATGTGGATTCATCTGATAAGTCAGCCAGGTTTATTCGTTTTTGCGATGCCTTTAATATACCCATCGTAACCCTTGTTGACCTACCCGGATATCTTCCCGGGGTGGACCAGGAACATGCAGGAGTCATCAGGCACGGCGCCAAGGTCCTGTATGCATACAGCGAAGCAACGGTGCCCAAAATGACGGTCATTATCAGGAAGGCCTATGGCGGTGGCTATATTGCCATGGCATCAAGGCATCTCAGGGCTGATTTTGTTTTTGCCTGGCCAGGTGCTGAGATTGCTGTAATGGGACCGGAGGGAGCTGCCAATATCATCTTCAGGAAAGAAATAGCTGCGGCAGAGGATCCTGATAAAGTCAGGAAGCAAAAAGTGAAGGAATACAAGGATAAGTTTGCCAATCCATATGTTGCTGCGGCCAAGGGTTATATCGATTCAGTGATCGAACCCCAGGACACAAGGAAACACCTGCTGCATGCCATTGAAGTGGCAGTCAATAAGGCAGTATATCTTCCACAGAAAAAACACGGTATTCCACCCTTTTAAACCAGACCAGATGGCAGGAACCAGAAAATCTACAGCAGGCGCAGGTGCAGGTACCCAGGTAGCCGGAAAATCACGCACTACTTCCAAAACAGCCAAGAAGGATTCTACATCCAGTGTGGTGGACAATGGGGATTGTGGTGATAAGAAGGCAAGATGCAGAACCCTGATTATTGATGGAGATAAATACCGCACGAGGTATAATTTAAAATTTGAAAACAGGAAGACCTGGAGCAATCCCAATCCCAAAAAGATCACTTCCAGCATACCCGGTACCATAATTAAAATTTACGCCTCGGTCGGACAGGAAGTGAAAAAAGGTGATCCCATCTTGCTCCTGGAAGCCATGAAAATGATGAACAAGATCCTTTTCCCAATGGATGGCAAGGTAAAGTCCATCAAGGTAAAGGAAGGGGTTAGGGTGCCCAAGGATTACCTGATGCTAGAAATGGCTTGAACCTCCGTTTAAGACAACTGTTCAATATGCAATATGTGCCGGCTTATCTCGGGTGGTAACCTGTGAGTTTTCCGGAAGATCCCGAATACAGCTGAACCACTTCCTGTCATAGAAGCATATATGGCCCCTGCTGCATATAAGGCCTGTTTAAGTCCGTCGATCTCCGGGTATTTTTCAAAGACCGGTACCTCAAAATGATTGACGAGGCGGCCTTTCCATTCCTCCGGTGCAAGCCCCAGTACTTCTTTAACCGGCTGATCACTTTCCCCCGGGTTGATCATTTTATAGGCAAGGGTGGTATCTATGGTTATTCCAGGCTGGACAAGGACGAGGGTAAATCCGGAAAGATCAATGGGAAGGGGCTCCAGTTGTTCACCACGTCCGGTGGCCAGGCTTGGTTTATTGATGATAAAAAAGGGACAATCACTCCCGATCATTGAGGCATATTCCATCAGAACAGGCACATCCAGGCCTATCCCGAACATCTCATTTAAAGCCCTCAGGGTAAATGCAGCATCGGATGATCCTCCTCCCAGTCCGGCTTCTGTAGGGATCCTTTTGTGCAAGTGCAGATTTACATCGGGTATCCCGTGTTTTTCCTTTAGGAGCCGAAGGGCCCGAATACATAAATTATCATCCCTTGCTTCCAGGGGAATCCCCGTCAGGCTGAGCCTGTCTGATTTGTCGCGATTATCACCTGAGACCGGCACTATTTCCAGTATATCACTTAATCCTACAGGCAGGAAAGCAGATTCCAGGTCATGAAACCCATCAGGCCTTTTTCTGAGTATCCTTAATCCAAGGTTTATCTTTGCATTGGGAAAAACGATCATGAATTGTTAACAATTTCTTTTGAATGGACCATGAGAAATGGCGGCAATCACCATATATAAAGGTAAAGATTAATTTTTAACAGCTTGCGTTAATAAGATTCAGAGGGATGTTTAAAAATGAACTGCTGGCAGGAGCGTCCGGGGGAGGCTCATTTCATACCTTTGACTTCCTAATTTGGGTACTTCTTATGGCATTAAAAGGGAATTCTCAGACATCGCCGAAACTGGCCAATCTGAATGTGGAATATGGAAAATTACCTCCCCAGGCAGTAGACCTGGAGGAGGCAGTACTGGGTGCGATCATGCTTGAAAAGGATGCAGTTCTATCCGTTCTTGATATCCTGAAACCGGAAAGTTTTTATAAGGACGTACACCAGAAGATCTACAAGACAATCATCGATCTTTCCATGGAGGAAAAAGCCATCGATATACTGACTGTAACCGAAGAGCTGAAAAAGCGTAATTCACTGGAAGAGGTAGGGGGACCCCTTTATATAACTCAGCTGACAAGCAAGGTAGCCTCAGCAGCCCACCTGGAGTTTCATGCCCGGATCATCCAACAAAAATACATACAGAGAGAGTTGATCAGGGTTTCCTCCGATATCCAGCGGAAGGCCTTTGATGAAACCATGGATGTGGATGATTTACTGGACCAGGCGGAAAGCGATCTTTTTGAGATTGCAGAAGGCAATATCAAGAAGGAGACAGCCAAGATCAATGTCCTGGTGAAACAGGCCATACACCAGATCGAGGAAGCTGCAAAAAGGGAAGATAACCTGAGTGGGGTACCATCGGGGTTCACCAAGCTCGACCGATTGACCTCGGGCTGGCAAAAATCAGACCTGGTGATCATTGCAGCCAGGCCTTCCATGGGAAAAACGGCATTTGCCTTGTCAATGGGCAGGAATATTGCCGTAGAACATAAACGCCCTATTGCTATTTTCTCATTGGAGATGTCATCCATCCAGCTGGTGACCAGGATGATTGTTTCAGAAACTGAACTTCCTGTTGACCGCATACGAAACGGCCGGCTGGAAGAATATGAATGGAAGCAGCTGGATTATAAGATCAAAAGCCTGGTGGAGGCACCCATATTTATTGATGATACACCGGCCATATCCATATTCGAGCTTCGGGCCAAATGCCGCCGCCTGAAAGTGCAGCACAATATCGAAATGATCATCGTTGATTACCTTCAGTTGATGTCCGGTTCGGGAGATTCAAAAGGGAGCAGGGAACAGGAGGTAAGCTCCATATCCAGATCCCTGAAAGCCATTGCCAAGGAGCTGGATGTGCCGGTCATTGCACTTTCACAGCTGAACCGCTCGGTTGAGCTCAGATCTGGGAATAAGCGGCCCCAACTATCAGACCTCAGAGAATCCGGGGCCATTGAACAGGATGCTGACCTTGTCATTTTCATCCATCGTCCAGAGAAATATGATATTTACGAGGATGAACAGGGGAATTCCCTGGTTGGCATAGCTGACATCATCCTGGCCAAGCACCGGAACGGACCCATTGGAGATGTCCAGTTGAAATTCAAGGATGAATCCGCCAAATTTGTGGAACTGGATGCATTGCAACCTTTGCCGGCAGACGATTCAAACGGAATATATACCGTCGGATCAAAAATGAACCAGAAAGGGGTTGAGAATAATACAGACCTTCCCTATTGATAAGGATATTACAGGATATCCTTTAATGCTAGCAGGGAATCAAACTCGTAGGTTACCGGATCATTGTGAATGATCCTGTCGCGGTTTAGAAAAACCTGATCAATGCCGAATTTATGGGCCCCCAGGATATCTACTTCAAGGTCGTCGCCTATCATAAGGCTTTCTTTTTTACGGGCATTCACGGAACTGAGGGCCTGATGAAAAATTTCCGGACGGGGTTTGTTATGTCCCACAACCTCTGATGTGGTAAGGCTCTGGAAGTATCGCTCAAGCCGGCAATTTTTCAGTTTGATCTGCTGGGTGGTCAGGAACCCGTTGGTAATGATATGCAGGCGGTATCCGGGTTGAAGGTAGTCAAGGATTTCACGGGCATGGGGGATGAGCAGTGTTTTATTGGGACTGATAGCAAGGTAATCGTCACCAATCTTTTCTGCCAGTTCATCATCAGTGATCCCAAAATGGGCCAGGCTCATTCTGAAGCGTTTTGTGCGCAGGATATCCTTGGTCATTTCACCTCTGCGGTAGAGGCTCCACAATTGCAGGTTGACCTCATGGTAGACCTGTATAAAATCTTCGGGATCATTAATGGATTTGTCTAGCTGGTATTTAAAGAACAATTCATGAATGGTTTCACCTGAATTGCGGTCAAAGTCCCACAATGTCCGATCCAAATCAAAGAAAATATGTTTATAAGGGCTCAATCTCACTCGAATGTTGGTTACTAAAGATAATGGTTTTATTTTTGAGAATATGGAAGTTTTATATGGGATCATAGGATTGATTGCAGGCGGGGGGATAGTCTACCTTGTTCTGCGAAGCTGGCTGGCAGGAAAACAGCAGTACATGAAGGAGAAGGTAACCGGAATGGAAGAGGAAACCCTAGCATTGGAGCGGCATATCAAGGAAAGGGAAGCAGAGATAATACATCTGACAAGGGAGTTGGCAGTGGCCACCACCAATCATAAGAACCTGAAAGAGAAACTTGAAGAACAGAAGAGCGAAATCAGCAATCTCCATGATAGGTTCAGGATTGAATTTAAAAACCTGGCCAACGAGATTCTTGAGGAAAAATCAAAAAAGTTCACGGAACAGAACAAGTCAAATCTCGACCAGTTGCTGAAGCCTTTGGGTGAAAAGATCCGGGACTTCGAGAAAAAAGTGGGAGAAGTTTATGATAAGGAGGCTCAGCAGCGATTCAGCCTTAAGGAGGAAGTAAAGAGACTGGCCGAATTGAATTTGAAAATTTCGGCAGATGCTGAGAACCTCACAAGGGCACTGAAAGGCGATTCCAAGTCACAGGGGAACTGGGGAGAAATGATCCTGGAAAGTGTATTGGAAAGATCCGGTCTGGCAAAAGACCGTGAGTACATTGTCCAGCCATCCTTCCAGGGGGAGGATGGCAGGCGTATGCAGCCGGATGTTGTGGTTACCTACCCGGGAAACCGTTCCGTCATCATTGATGCCAAGGTCTCACTGACAGCCTATGAACGGCTGGTGGATGCCAGCAGTCCCGATCTAAGGGAGAAGTATCTAAAGGAACACCTTAATTCTATCAGGAATCATGTATCTGAACTGAGCAATAAGAATTATCTTGACATCTACCAGGTTCAGTCCCTCGATTTCATCATGCTGTTCCTGCCGGTTGAACCAGCTTACATGGTGGCCATCAAAGAAGATCCGGAAATTTGGAATTATGCTTACGACAGGAGGATCCTGCTCATCTCTCCAACCAACCTGCTGGCTGCCCTGAAAATGATTGCCAGCCTGTGGAGACAGGAATACCAGAATAAAAATGCACTTGAAATTGCCCGGCAGAGCGGGGATTTGCTGGATAAGTTTTATGCCCTGCTGTCTGACCTGAACGATCTGGGCAACAGGCTGAAACTTACACAAAAGAGCTATGATGATGCCATCAATAAACTTTCTGAGGGGAAAGGTAACCTGATCCGAAGAGCACAACGTATTGAAGAACTGGGAGCAAAAACAAAGAAGAATTTACCGGATAATTTTGACTCCAGGGCAGGAGATTGAGACCCGCACTGCAGCCATTGACGCCAGATACTTTAGCGAATAGTAATGTCAGGGATTTTCAGCCAGCTGCTTTGGCTGGTTTTCAGGTTCCAGTCAGCGCAACATATCATCCATTTACGAACAACAAGAGGTTCTTCTGTTGCAACAGCAAGAAATTCCCAGTCCTGGGAAGCATTTGAGAATGGCTGGATCATCCAGCTCTCAATTAGCATTTCAGGTTCCGGTTCTGCCAGAATAACAGAAGCAAGAACTGTCTTGGATCCATCATTCCATTCACTTTGCTTGATCATCCAATCCTCCAATTGTATTTTCTCTTCCATATAAAACATGTAA
>RCNC010000245.1_pt1 | contig 32350 bp, 31 predicted proteins | sample 2041301 | NCBI WGS metagenome assembly RCNC01 (sample SAMN09708231, study PRJNA481090) | Marine sediment metagenome, whole genome shotgun sequencing project. | biome: marine sediment; feature: ocean; material: sediment; isolation source: Sewage treatment plant 13A marine sediment (STP13A) ... | reverse complement strand
TTCCGCCGCCAAAAATTACCGGTTATGAAGAATTTCACCATCCGTGGGTGATGAATCTCAAGGGCCTTGGGATGAAGGTTGTGGCTTAGTTAGCGGTGGGGTGGGCCTTACTTAGAAGCGGAAGCGTGCGCTAAGTGTAGCGAGCTTTGATTCCACGTTGTCCAGGTCGTCATACTCGCCGTCTGAGTAGTCCAGAGCGACTTCCCACTGGTCGGTGATAAACCATGATACATTCGCTTCCCAGCGCTTGAACGAGTCACCGTCAAAGTCTTCTTGACCGCCATTGACGCCCACGCCCCAATTTTTGTTACTGCCGAAGTAGTAGGTAGCGCCGACCACGTAAATATCGATATCGTCCACGTCTCCCAGAAGTTTTTTATCAACACTTATGTCGACCAGTCCATAGGAGGCTTCTGCCTTGATGTCGCCGAAAGAAAACTGGAACAAGTGCTCCAGGTCCAGCCTGTAGGTGCTGTAATCCCCAGCTTCATCGATGTCTGAGTATTCGTAGCTCAAGACAAGTGTTGTTCTGTCTGTCAGGTACTTACCAAACCCAAGCCTGAACTGGTCGACATCGATGGTATCGAGCGGACGATCCACACCAGGATCAGTCGGCAGTTGACCGGCTGAGACAGAGGTACGCAGAGTATCGGTTTCCAGACGGGTATAACCGAAGTCAATGATCCAGCCGGCATCAGAGAACACAGAGTGAGTCGCCATACCATAATTTTTGCGCCCCAAATCATCTATCAAATCACCATCGATATTAGAATTCTCGGCGAAAATGCTGATGCTGCTGGCGCGATCCAGGAAATCAGCCTCAGCCAGGGGGCCTTTAGTGTCATCAACGGCATCTATGAAGTAAGTGCCGTAGCCAGAAATGGCATCGTTATCAGGATTTTGGTCAGCTATATCGAATTCGCCAGTACCGTAGGCAGCACCCAACTCCCACTGGTAGTCTGCTTGAGCGGTTGTGGACATGGCCAGGGCCATCCCGGCTACTATAGCGGTCTTCTTGAGCATTTGTGTTCTCCGTAACGTTGTCTAAGAATTATAACTGAATCTGGTGTTTGAACATTGGAAAAAAGGCGGTGTATCCAAGTATAGGAACTATAAGCGGGGTGTGTCGAGCAGGTTGTCTACTCTGGTTTGGCTGGTGACTCCTGCACCTTCGCGAAAAGCTTACTGGCTGATGGCCCAGGCGGTTATAGATAATCAGATCGGGGAGACTTGTTGCAAGGTAGTCTGTTGCCAGTAAATGTACTATCATCCTGCAACTTAAGAATCGCTAATAACAAGATGCCACTTATGATATTCCAGAAAAAAACACTCTGTTCAACCCTATTGGCCCTGGCTGCATTGCCTGCAGCGGCCTCTTCCGACGTAGTCAGCGAAGCAGCGAAGCATTATTCTCCTTATGCAGGGACCACTCAAGCTACGAATGTCTATTGGGGTGATTCACATTTACACACCGCCTTCTCGTTAGATGCCGGACTGTTTGGAAATACCCTGGAACCAGATGACGCCTATCGTTTTGCGCGAGGAGAGGAGCTAATCTCGTCTACAGGTATACCCGTCAAACTTGCTCGCCCTCTTGATTGGATGGTCCTGACTGACCATACGGACTTAATGGGGATTGCAGCTGATATTCAAAGCGGCACCCCCAATATTCTTGCCGACAAAAAGGGTAAAGAATGGCATGAGGCGTTTCAGAAAGGTGGCAAAGCTGCAGGTGAGGCCGCTTTTGACCTCATTAGCAATTTTTCGCAAATGACTTTACCTGAACAAATGGTTACTGATTACAGTCCAGGATCAGAGGTGTTCGGCAGGGTTTGGAAAGCCATTGTTGATTCTGCTGAGAAAAATAATGAACCAGGCCTTTTTACCGCATTTATCGGTTATGAATGGACCTCCGTACCGCAGGGTATCAATCTACACCGGAATGTCATGCTTCGTGACGGTGCTGACCTTGCACTGAAAGTTCAGCCTCCCACGACCCAACCGCCCATGGGTAGCACCGACCCCCTGACGCTTTATCAATGGCTCGAAGATTATGAAACTAAAATAGGCGGTCGTGCGTTTGCATTTTCGCATAACGGCAACCTGTCGAATGGATGGATGTTCCCCACGGAGAAAACTTATGCTGGCGGGGTAGTTGATGAAAACTACGTCAAACTGCGTGCCAAGTGGGAACCTAATTACGAGATTACCCAAATAAAGGGTGATGGCGAAACACACCCTTATCTATCACCCGAAGATGAATTTGCCGATTATGAAACCTGGGATGTGGGCAATCTGGATATTTCTCAGCTGAAGAAACCAGAGATGCTTAAAGGTGAGTACGCTCGTGAAGCTCTTAAGCAGGGCTTGGCACTAGAAGCCAAATTGGGCTACAACCCGTACAAGTTTGGGTTTGGCGGAGCAACCGATAGCCACACTTCATTGGTAACTGCTGAGGAGGATAACTTTTTCGGCAAATCTCCCAGCGTTGAGCCGTCTGCTGAAAGAGTCAACCACCCCTTTGTTTCATCAGAGTTAGGGACGTTTGAAGGCTATAAGCTGGTAGCCTCAGGTTACACAGGCATCTGGGCTCATGAAAACACCCGAGCAGCATTATTTGATGCGATGGAACGACGCGAAACCTATGGCACCACCGGCCCAAGAATGACGGTACGGGTTTTTGGCGGCTGGGATTTTACAGAGAGCGACGTATACGCTAATAACCTGGCTTCAATAGGTTATAAAAAAGGCGTGCCCATGGGAGGAGACCTTACAAAGACCGATGGCAAAAAAGCACCGAGTTTTATAGTCTCTGCGCTTCGCGATCCTCAAAGCGCCAACCTGGACAGAGTCCAAATCGTAAAGGGATGGATGGACAAGAAAGGTATGCTTCACGAGAAAGTCTATGACATTGCAGTTTCTGACGGCCGTAAAATTGGCAAAGATGGACGCTGCAAGGAAGCCGTAGGCAACACGGTGGACCTTGAAACCGCTACGTGGAGCAATAGCATTGGTGATGCTCAGTTAGCGACAGTTTGGACTGACCCGGATTTTGATCGTAACGAATCAGCATTCTATTATGTCCGCGTGTTAGAGATACCAACTCCGCGTTGGGTTGTTTACGACAAAGTACGACTTGGGGCTAAAATTCCAGAGGCAGCAGAACTGGTGGGTCAAGAACGAGCCTATACCTCACCAATTTGGTACTCCCCTAAATAAGTAGCTTTTCGCCAATAACCTTCGAATCCGTAGCGCCTTAAGAGAGCTGCAAAAATCTCACGGGTAGTCTATTTTAATTAGAGCGAGTTAAGGGGTCAGAGCCCCTTGTTCACCGCTGAAGTCGTCCTCTATTGACGTTAACAAGGCCAATTCTGCGTGTTCTACTCTTTGGCCTTCAATAGTTGCCACCTCAGACGTTTAACACGGTCTTGGGCGGCCTCTAGATCCTCCTCTGCTTTTTTCAAACAGTCGAAGATAGCCTTAGCCACCTCCTCCTCGGATTCCTCAACAGAATATTCTTTGGGCTTGCCGCACAGGTAATCATTGATGCGCCCCTGCAGCGAGTTCTGGGTTTCTTCCTCAAGCACAATCGACCTCCCCCAAATATTGGGATTTTCCCCGATGCCCCTGACGATTTTCTATTCTTGTTTTCTGCAGATTAGACTAAGATTACGAAATTGCAAAGTTTGGCATGGAATTATCGACTGGAGTTTGATAGTGGCAAGGCACTTCCGCTGTTAGGCGCCGTTGGTCCTGTGATACCGTGAACGCCAGCTAAGGACTCAAAGTTGATGAAAAGCCAGAATTCAGTTTCTCAACTGAAAAAGGCTCTATATTGAGCTATTCGGCACTGCTATTTTGAGGCAGATTAGAAATCAGAATTCCTTTAACGTACATTAATCAGGATCTTCCATGTGGTTACATGCGTCTTGTTTTCTTGAATTCAACATTCCGGTCGCCACTCCGTTCTTACTCATGCTGCGCCCTCGCAGTGGACGACAACAGTGGGTAGCCCGCGAGCAGTATGAATTGTCACCTACCGTAATGGCGGTCGAATTCACTGACCCATTCGGCAATCTGTGTCAGCGGCTGGTGGCGCCAGCCGGACCATTTTCCATCCACACGTCGGTAAATATCGAATGCGCCGAGGCCTTCGATATAGCGCCCGGGGCACCTTTTATTGAAGTGCAGAATTTACCTGAAGAGCCCCTGCCGTTCCTGCTGCCAAGTCGGTTTTGCGAATCCGATCGCTTCACTCAGCTGGCGCAATCGCTCGTTGCAGGGCGGGCTCCAGGGTACGACCAGTGCACTGCAATCGTTGATTACATTTGCCAGACACTACAATACGCACCTGGGAGCGGCCTGCAGATTATCAGTGCCTCCGAGGTCAATGAAAAGTCACAGGCTGTCTGCAGGGATATGGCCCATTTAGGTATCGCCTGTTGTCGAGCGCTTTCGATTCCGGCTCGCATGGTTGTTGGCTATCTTGAGGGGCTTGTGCCGATGGATCTTCACGCTTGGTTTGAGGCATATGTAGGAGGACGATGGTATACATTCGACCCGACACAAAACGACCGGCACGGCGGACGTGTGGCTATCGCTTACGGCCGGGATGCCACTGACGTGGCGATATACACGCAATTCGGCGATCCAGTGGATCTAGTACGCATGGACATAAGGGTCGAGCGGGTTTCGGTGGCGCTTTGAGATCGCAGGCGAAAGCGGAAGATTTGCGAGGCGTAAACGCCTTACCAGTGCCTTACAGGGTCGCGTATGGGGAGATTAACTTTCGTAAGTCATTGATAGTTATGGTCCGCCCTTCAGGAGTCGAACCTGAGACCTTCCCCTTAGGAGGGGGACGCTCTATCCAGCTGAGCTAAGGGCGGCAAAATTGAAGCTGGGGATTATTCCGTTTCGTCTCACAAATGGCAAGCGGCTATTTCACCAGGTGGTATTCGGCGCAGTGCGGGTTGTGCATTGCCGTATCGATGGAAGCTAGCTTATCAACATGGCCCGGATAACTTTGTGCAGCAGGCGCTTTTGCCTGGCAATGTTTTCCGGGTTAACCAGTTCTCCCTCTGCCAGTGAGGCAAAGGCCCGTTGTGACAGAAAGTAACCTGTGGTCAGGTTGAACATTGCGATCAGGTTGATCGCCAGTGTGGCCCTGTCCTGTTCATTGGCGTTACGCGGGTTGGCGCTTCCCGGTTCAGGCACACCCAGCCCTGGTGCCCCGACTTCTTCCAGGCTCTGCATGCCCTGGTTGAATAGCTTTTCCAGCCAGTCTCCCACCATCTGGTTGCCGATAGAATTACTGTCCCCGTGCATGGCCTGTTGAAACAGCGCGGCCATCTGCGGGTGGTCCAGCAGCAGATCCGTCATGATGGCGGGGAGGTCGGTATAGTCCCTCAAGCGCGAAGCGTCATTCATATGTTGGGCCAGTGCTTCGGCCATGGGGTTCAAGGCGCGGAACAAAACCGACTCATAAAGTGACTGCTTACCTGCAAAGTGGTTGTAGAGACCGGGTTCTTTTATGCCTGCGCCCTGGGCTATCTGCCGCAGGCTGGTGCCGTCGTAGCCATGAGTAGCGAACAGGTCTTCAGCCACATCCATTATCCGGCGCGCAGTGCGCTCGCCTTTGGTCTCTTTTTCGACTTTGTCGACGTCTGGCAGCATAAATTATCGGCCGATTGCTAATATTTGTTCAAAAAATACCACAGACCCCTCGAATTTACGATCTGGAGTCGTATATACTCCATAAAAATTAATGGTCGATAATATATGGAGGCTTGTGTGAAGCTGAGTGTCAGTGACCTGGTCAATGCAGACGCATCCCTGGTGAGCCGTCGTTGTTGGTCGGATGAACGTGTTTACGCGCTGGAGAAGGCGGGTATTTTTGGCAAATCCTGGCTGTTCCTGGGCCACGAATCGCAGATAAAGGCGCCGGGCGATTTCGTACAGGCCTATATGTGCGAGACGCCGATTATCCTCGCGAGGGGCCAGGACCATGGTATTTACGCCAGTATCAACAGCTGTACCCACCGAGGTTTACCCGTGTGTCGCGCTGATCATGGCAATACCAAGCGCTTTATCTGTCCCTACCATAATTGGTCGTATTCGGTAGAAGGGGACCTGGTCACCATTCCCCAGGAAAGTGCGGTGCGTAACAAGCCGGACAAGTCCCAGCTGGGCCTGAAGCGGGTACCCCGCGTCGAGTCCTGGCGCGGCATGGTGTTTGGCAGTTTTGATGAAACTATTATTCCGCTGGAAGATTACCTCGGGGATATGCGCTTTTACCTTGATGCCTTTTTCGAGCGTTTCCCGGGGGGCATTGAATTTATCGGGGCCCCTCATCGCTGGGTGCTAAACGCCAACTGGAAACTGCCGGTGGAGAACCAGCTGGGTGATGTGAACCACGGGGCCTTTTTACACAGTGCGATTATTCCCCGTGAAGCCCAGGATATCATTGAGGAACTGGGTCACAGCGTGGTCACCACGCCGGGGCACGGCGCCACTTTTCGACTAATGCCCGACGGTTCGCCGGCAGATGATATAGCCTGGGGCATGGAAGCGGTGGGCGCGATGTTCGGGGGCGACGAGGTGCAGAACTATCTGCGCGAGATCCAGGCCAGGGCTAGCGAGCGGGTAGGGGATTTGCGCGCACGCATGAAAGGTTTGACCTACGGCATTTATCCCAACCTGTCGTTCCTGTGGTCCAATACCTCTTTCAAGGTTTCGCACCCTCGTGGTCCGGGCAAGGTGGAGTACTGGTCCTGGTCTGTAGTGCCCGCCGACGCGCCAGACAGCATCAAGAAGATCCTGCGCACCAACTACAGCTCTTTCTTCGGGCCCGCAGGCATTCTGGAGCAGGAGGATTCCGAGGTGTGGGTGCAGCAGTTCCGGGGCAGCAATATCGATTTCGCCGATGATCGGCCTTACTACTACGGCCTGGGGCTGGATGAGGAAAAACCCCATCCGGACATGCCGGGCCTGGTCAGTGTCACCGCCAACGAATTCTATGCGCGGCACTTCTTCGCCCGCTGGCGCGATGAGCTGCAGGCGGTGGAGGGGGAAGTATGAGCATGCAATCACTGGAAATCGAAGCGGAAGAGCAGTGCGCCCTGGAGCGTTTCTATTATCACGAGGCTCGCCTGCTGGATAGTCGCCAATACATGCAGTGGTTGGGATTGCTCACAGAAGATATTCGCTATGTCATGCCGTCGCGCATCAACGTGCAGGTGAATAATCGCGATCGAGGGCAGGAGGATATGATCAGTATCGAGCGGGAGCTGGAGGGAGAGGATTCCATGGGCTGTCCGATCCGCGAGGAGGGTTATATCCTGCTGATGGTGAGGGCCGAGCGTGCCTACAAGATCAATTCATGGTCGGAGAATCCGCCGTCACGTACACGACGCATCGTTGGCAATGTGGAAGCAATGGAGCGAAGTGGCGAGACGCTGCACGTACTAAGCAACTTTCACCTTTACTATGCCCGCCCCGGCAACGCGGATGCGATCTACAGCGGGCAGCGTCGTGATACCTTGCGCGCCGAGCCGGAAGGCTATCGCCTGGCGCGACGCGAGGTGGTGATGGATTATGCCAATATCGAGTTGCCGACGCTGGGCTTGTTTTTCTAGGGCGCATGCCTGCCGCCACAGGAATTGGAAAAATTGCGAGTTGGCTGTTGCATTCCGGCGCTGTGCAGATCACTCTAACCCCGGGTCGAGAGTCTGCCTTCCATTAGCAGATATCTATACGGGCGATGTCATATGAGGTGTTCTGCTGGTGGGGCTACAGGCCAGGCGATGGGTGAAGGGCATCCTGCTACTTCTGGTGGCGGGCGTGCTCATGCCCTTGCCTGCACTGTCCATGGCGGAAGAACTGCCCGCTGCCCGCCAGGATTACGGCGACGCCATCAAGGCGATCGATCGCGGTAGCTGGACAGAGTACCAGCGCTTGCGCCCGGGGCTGGACGACTACCCGCTGGCGATCTACCTCGACTATTTCCAACTCTCCCGGCAAGCGGCAAAAGTGCGTCCGACGGAGGCCAATCGTTTTCTAGCCCGTAGCGAAAATTCCCCCTTGCCCAATCGTTTCCTCGCCGTTTACCTGCGACAGGCGGGCAAGAAAAAGCGCTGGGGTGATTTCCTGCAGGTAAAACCTACGGAGCCCAACAGTACCGAGCTGAAGTGCTATTATTTTCGCGCGCAGCTGGCCCAGGGCGATAAGGCAATCGCCTGGGAAGGGGCCCGGCGCCTGTGGGTGGGTGGCAAATCCCAGCCGAAAGAATGTGATCCCCTGTTCGAGGCCTGGCAGGCCGCTGGTCAGCTGACAGATGACATCGTGTGGGCGCGCCTGCTCAATGCTTTCGATGAGCGCCAGGGTTCATTGATGCGCTATGTGGCGCGCAAGGGCAGTGCGCAGCTGACGCCCTGGTCGGATAAGTTACTTGCCGTTTATGCTCGCCCAGAGTCCTTGCGTCAGCAGTCCCTCCCTCCTGAAAACCCTTATTCGGCGGACATTGCCACACAGGGCCTGGTGCACCTGGCGCGTTACAGTCCCGAGAAAGCACTGTCCTACTGGGCTGATTATCAGCGTCAGATGACATTCAGTGCGGAGCAGGAGAGCAAGGTCGACTATGCAATTGCCCGCCACAGCCTGTTTGCCCGCACAGCAGCTCACATCCCCTGGTTGCAGGATGCCCTGGCCCGCCTCGACGACGACAAGCTGGTGGGAATTCGCCTGCGCTGGGCACTGTCTGAACAGGACTGGGGGGCGGTAGGGCAGACCTTGCCGCTGTTGTCCGAGACAGGACAGCAGGAAAGTGCATGGCGCTATTGGCAGGCAGTTGTATTGGATAAAAGCGGTGACGTAGAGGGCGCCAACGAGGCAATGGCGCAGCTTGCCACAGAGCGCGGCTATTACAGTTTCCTCGCGGCGGACCGCCTGGGCCTTGCCTACGCATTTAACCATGTGCAGTTCGACCTGGCTGAACCTGCAACGCTGCAACAGTTGCCAGCTGTCCAGCGTATCGAGGAGTTGAACTTTCACCAGGAAGAGGGCCTGGCGCATTCAGAGTGGGCCAAGGTACTGCAGGATGCGGCGGATCCACAGCAACAGCAGCAACTGGCGCAGATGGCCTCCTCCCAGGGTTGGCATCGGATGGCCATAGATGCGGCCAATCGCGCCCGCGCCTGGGATTTGCTGGACCTGCGTTTTCCTACACCTTACAAGGCCGTGTTCAATTCCCAGGCCGCGGCGCAACAGGTGCCACCGACGGAGCTGATGGCTATCGCGCGCCGCGAAAGCGCCTTCTTTGCCCAGGCCAGGTCGCCGGTGGGCGCGCGGGGGCTGATGCAGATCATGCCGGCCACGGGTAAGCAGGTGGCGAAGTCTATCGGGCAGCCCCACAAAAACTCCGATCTCTACCAAGTGGAGCACAATGTGCTGTTGGGCAGTGTCTATTACCGCCAACTGCTCGACCGCTTCGACGGTAACCGGGTATTTGCGCTGACGGCCTACAATGCTGGCCCCCACCGTGTGGACCGTTGGCGCAGAAAGTCGGGCCAGAGCCTACCCGTCGATATCTGGATAGAGACGATTCCCTTTCAAGAGACACGCAACTATGTACAGGCGGTACTGTCCTACAATGTGGTGTTCCAGTACTTGATGGGTGATACTCACAGCCTGCTGACCCCCGGGGAGCGACAGGCCCGGTACTGAGTCCACCAAGCCCGGCCTGTTATTCGCTGGAGCCTTCTTTTTTACAGGGTTTAATAGTTCGATATGCGCGATACCCGCCCTTTGCTGTTACACAGCGATTTCCCGCCCATTCACCGCGGAGTCCTGGATACCCTGCAGGTCAACCTGGGCTATCTTTGCAATCTCAGCTGCGTGCATTGCCACGTTAATGCCGGTCCACAGCGCACCGAACAGATGGATCGGGACACGGTCGACCAGGTGCTGGCACTGTTGGAAAGCGCCGGTGTGCAAACACTGGATCTCACCGGCGGAGCGCCGGAGCTAAATGCGCATTTTCGTTATCTGGTGCGCAAGGCCAGGGCGCTGGGCGTGCGGGTCATCGACCGTTGTAATCTCACGGTACTGTTTGAGCCCGGCCAGGAAGACCTGGCTGGCTTCATGGCCGAGCAGGGGGTGGTGATTACTGCATCGCTGCCGTGCTACCTGGAAGAAAACGTGGAAGCGCAGCGTGGCAAGGGTGTGTACGACACCAGCATCAAGGCCCTGCAACTGTTGAATGGCCTTGGCTATGGCGATGAACTGGAATTAAACCTGGTCTATAACCCTATTGGCCCGTTGTTACCCCCTCCGCAACAGGGCTTGCAGGATGATTACCAGCGAGAGTTGGGCGAGCGTTTTGATGTTCGTTTCAACCAGTTACACACCCTGACCAATATGCCCATCAGTCGGTTCGGCTCGGTATTACTGGCCCAGGGGCAGTACGTGGAGTATATGCAGCTGCTGCGTGATAACTTCAGTCATGCCAACCTGGAGACGCTGATGTGCCGCAGTCTCCTCAGTATCGACTGGCAAGGTTATGTCTACGATTGCGATTTTAACCAGATGCTGGACCTGCCGCTGCTGGCCAACGATGCCCGTCGGCATATCGGGGAGTTGCTGGAAGACCTGGAGCTGGAGGGCAACCCTATTGTCACCGGGGAGCACTGTTTCGGTTGCACGGCGGGGCAGGGTAGTAGCTGTGGGGGTGCGCTGGACGCTTGATGCAGGCCGCCGCGAGCTTTGTGATTCCCGTATTGAACGAGCAGGCCATTATCGGTGAGCTGCTGCTGGACCTGCGCCAGCGATTCCCCGACTGTGAGCTGCTGGTGGTGGACGGGGGTAGTAGCGACCGGACAGTGGCTGTGGCCATGCCCCTGTGTGACCAACTTATGGTCAGCGATCCCGGGCGGGCGATACAGATGAACCTGGGCGGCCTGGTGGCCAGCTCGGAGTATGTGTTTTTCCTGCATGCGGACAGTCGTCCTGGCCTGTCCGCTACAGAACTGCAAACCTGTCTGGTGCAGCGTCCCGAGTGGGGGTTCTGTCGCGTGCGCCTCAACGGCAGCCGCCCCTGGTTTCGGTTTATCGAGTGGAGCATGAACCAGCGCTCCCGGCTGACCCATGTGGCGACCGGGGACCAGATGATCTTTGTCCGCAAAACCCTGTTTGACAGCAGTGGCGGGTTCGAGTTGATACCACTGATGGAAGACGTTGAGTTCTGTAAGCGCCTACGGCGCCTGTCCAGTCCGCACATTTTTCGCCAGCCGGTGCTGACATCAAGTCGGCGCTGGGAAGAGGGCGGCGTGGCGCTAACGGTGCTACGCATGTGGCTGCTGCGCCTGGCGTATTTCCTGGGGGTGTCCCCGCAAAGATTATGGCGGCATTACTATGGCCGGTGAAGCGGGTGAGGTGTTACTGATTCAGTTTGCCAGGGCGCCAGTCCCAGGAAGCGTAAAAACACGCATGATGCCCCGCTTATCCGCCACTGATGCCTGCAACTTGCACTGCGAACTGGTGTTGTGGACCTGCCGTCGGCTGCTGGACTCAGGCCTCGGTGCAGTGGAGTTGTCGGTCGCAGGCGGGGCGGCGTACCCGCTGTTCGACCGGTGCCGGGAGATGGGTGTGGCACGCGTTAGTGAGCAGTCCGGCAGCGACCTCGGCCAGAGAATGTATCGAGCCCTGCGCGGGGGGCTGGTCGACCATAAACGGGTAATCCTGGTAGGAAGTGACTGTCCAGGCATTGATGAAGTCTATCTTGGCCAGGCGCTACTCAGTCTGGAGCATGCGCCAGTAGTATTGGGCCCGGCAACCGATGGTGGCTATGTACTCATAGGTGCGAGCAGGATTCATGAGCAGGTGTTCGAGGGTATTCCCTGGGGTACCGACCAGGTGTTTGCCCGATCCATTGCGGCGCTGGATGCTGCAGGGCTGGATTGGCAGGCATTACCAGAACTTGCGGATATCGACAGGCCACAGGATCTTGCGATCTGGGAATCCCTGAGCGCCAGGGAGCGTTAAGCCGGGCCTATGGTAAGTAGGTGCAAGGTGGACGCTGTGCCAGTCGGGTTCACAACAGCTGCCCGAAAGCATGCCGTGCTATGAAAGTCCCACCGGGGCAAGGCGTCAGGCGCTGGCTGCCGCCGCATCAGGTTGTTTCAGGCTGCCGCCGGCTCGATGGTGCAGCAACCACGCTATTGCGGTGCAATAGCTGAGATTGGTCTGCAACTCGCTGTCGGGGTCGCTCAAAAAAGCCCGCTGGCTGGCCAGCCCTCTTACCCTGCTGGCTAAATCCGGATTGAACGCCAGGTACCGGTCCCACAGATCGCGGTGCTGGGCAGCCGTGATATGGAACAGGCCAAGGCCTTCATTTCTCGCGGAAAACAACCCCAGGTCAGGGGCGTTGATGGCGGCATCAAGGAGGAACGCTTCGTACGCGGGCGTCCATGCTCCCATATACTCCAGGGTTGGTCGAATAACCTGATCTCTCAGGTGTTCTGCGGTCACGTACATAACCCACTCCCTCGCAGGGATGACTAATCCGTCAGATGCTGCAGTCACACTCTTATGTTTTGCTGTGGCCCGGTTATTATGGGACGTGTCTGGAGAAGGTACCCAGATCGCGTCTTTTCCAAGCTCACAAGCAACTTTTTAACACAAAGAAACAATAAATCCAATAAAAATAAAGAGTTAAGGATGTTATTTCACAACGAATTTGTAAAAAGACTGTAACTGGATTGTAAAAGGGTTTGGTCGGGCGTGCTGGAAGAATCTAAATGAATCAAAAATCTTAAAAAAATCGATATAAATGCCTTAAAAACGCCAAAGGTCTTAAAAAGTGTTCAACCACCTGAGATTTTGACAGGGTACCCTCTTTTTTCTAATTCCTCTTTCAGGATATTCCGCTGGTCTCCCTGAATTTCAATATTGTCATCCTTCAGGGCGCCACCTACACCGCATTTCTGCTTCAGTTCCTTGGCCAGTGACTTCAATTCGGTGCCGCTCAGGGGGAGTCCCTTGATGATGGTGACCGCCTTGCCACCGCGCCCCTTGGTCTCCCGGTGCAAGCGCACGATGCCGTCACCGGTTGCGGCCGGCCGGTCCTTGCCGCAGACACAATCGGCCACTGGTCGCTGGCACTGAGGGCAGCGACGACCCATATCGGTTGAGTAGACCAGGCGGCTGTTACTGTTTTTGCGTTTGCTCATGGGTAGGCGGTGTATTTGTGGCTGGATCGTGTATTTATCGAGTGCCCGGCAGTATATTAGTCCGTCGCCCCAACGGGAACCCGCAACGCCAGGAGATTAAGGCTGCATGTCTGAAGAACTACAGGAACTGAAACAGCAGGTGGCAGAGCTGCAGAGCCAGCTCGCCTTCCAGGAGGATGCGGTGAGCAGCCTCGATGCGGCGCTGGCGCAGCAGCAACAGGAAGTCCTGGTGTTGCGCCGCCAACTGGAACTGCTCAAGCAGCGCCAGGATGAGCATGCCGCCACGGCAGATGCGGGAGAGGGTGATTTTGTAGCAAGTGAAAAACCCCCGCACTATTGAAGCCATCTGCCTTCCCAGTCGAATGGAGCATCGGTAGAATCGACGGCTTTGACCGCAATCACAATAAAGGAACAAGGAGCTGACTATGTCAGAGAGTGCCGGTAAGGACAGCGCTGAACAGGTGGAGTTTCGCCAGTACTGTCGCGATTGGCTGCAGGATAACAAGCCCGCTGAACCCACCGTCAGGTTGCCCCTGTCCCCACTGGAAATAATGACTGAGCAGCAGCTGTCCTATCTGCAGGCCTGGCAGAAGTCGGCCTACGATGCAGGCCTGGTCGGCTGTGACTATCCCGTGGTGGTGGGTGGCGGTGGCCGCAGCGATTGCCAGCGCATCGCCAATGAAGAAATGATTCGGGCGCGTACGCCCTTTATGCCCAACGTCATTGGCCTGGGTATGGCGGCGCCCACGGTGTTTTATCACGGACAGGATGCGTTGAAGGCGCGGCTGCTGCCGCGCCTGTTTTCCGGCGAGGATATCTGGTGCCAGGGCTTTAGTGAGCCCGGGTCTGGTTCAGACCTGGCCAGTGTGCAGACATTTGCTGAGCGCAAGGGTGATAAGTGGGTCATCAACGGACACAAGGTATGGACCTCCCTGGCGCATTTTGCCGAGTGGATGATCATCTTATTGCGTACCGATAAATCGCATAAATACGACGGCCTGTCTTATTTTGTGGTTCCCATTCGCTCAGCCCTGGGCAAGGGCGTGACCGTGCGCCCGCTGATCAAGATCACCGGGGAGACCGGCTTTAACGAGGTGGTTTTCGAGGACCTCGAAGTTGACGACGGTTATCGTCTCGATGAACTCGGTAAGGGTTGGCAGGTGGCGATGACCACACTATTGCACGAGCGCGGTGCGGGAGAACTGCAGACTCCCCGGTCCGGCGGCATGAAGAGCAAGGCCACCCACGCTACCAATACCGCGAACCTGATCGAGCTGGCGCGCAGTACCAAGCGCAATGGCAAGCCAGCTGCGGCGGACCCCTTGCTGCGTGATCGCATCATGCAGCAGCTTATTCGTGAGATGGGCCTGCAGGAGAACCAGCGCCGGGCCAGGGTGCCGGCTCTACTGGATCATCCCTCCCGGCTGCTGTTACAGAACAAACTGTTGGCCAGTGAAATCGCCCAGGGTACGGCGGCCCTGGCCCTGGAAGTGGAGGGCGCCAGCGCCTCCCTGTATCTGGGGGACGAGAACGCCCCGGCCGGCGGTCAGTGGCCCATGGCGTATATGAACTCCTACGGCATGACCATCGCCGCGGGTACCAGCGAAGTGCAGCGCAATATCCTGGGCGAGCGTGTGCTCGGCCTGGCCAAGTCAAAATAAGGAGGGGACATGACACAACCGGACAATTTTGGTTTTGGCGAGGAGTCGGCACTGTTAAAGGAGTCGGCCCGGAAATTTTTTGCGGATAACTTTGCCACTGACAAACTGCATGGCATGGCGGCGAGTGATCCCAATCCGGAGCGCATGACAGAGTGCTGCTGGGACCAGGCCTTGTGGCAACAGCTGGTGGAGCTGGGCTGGACTGCGGTGGCAGTGCCGGAATCCGCTGGTGGTGTGGGCATGCCCGCAGTTGCCGTGGCCGGCCTGGTAGAGGAACTGGGGCGGGCGGCTTTCCCTTGCCCCTTGCTGCCGACCTTGAACGCCACCTATGTATTGGCCGGCTGTGGCAGCGCCGGGGAGGCGCCGCTGGCAGAAATTGCGGAGGGTGCTGCGGCCACCCTGGCGATAAACAATCGCGATGGCTGCTGGGAACTCGACACTACGGAAGTGACCGTTGAGGATGGCAAACTCACCGGCACAGCCTGGTTCGTGCAGGATGCGCGCAAGGTAGATCGCCTGCTGGTAAGTGCCAGCAGCGCAAACGGCCTGGCGCTTTACTGGGTGGCAGCCGATGCCCCCGGAGTGACCATCAGCCCCGACGCAATTATCGATCTCACCCGCGACCAGGCACATATCCAGTTTGACGGCGTGCAAGGACAGGAGCTCAGCGGCAATGGCCTGTCCGCCCTGGAGGGCGCCATGCCCGCCATATGGACGATGCTGGCAGCGGATGTGGTCGGCGCAGCGGAGTGGCAATTACAGACCACGGTGGAGTATGCCGCAACACGGCAGCAGTTTGACCATGCGCTGGGCTTCTTCCAGGCCGTCAAGCACCCCCTGGTGGATGTGATGTTGCTGGTAGACCAGTGCAAGTCACTGGTCTACAACGCCGCCTGTGCCTTCGACACCGAGCCGGAGAAGGCCGCGCAGTATGCGCACATGGCCAAGGCCTCTGCCAGCGAGCTGGCGGCCTTCGCCTCGGGCCGTTCAGTGCAAAGTCACGGTGGTATTGGCTTTACCTGGGAATGCTATGTGCATTTGTATTTCAAGCGCCAGAAGCACAGCCAGCTGCTCTGGGGTGATGCCGCCTGGCACCGTGCGGCTCTGGCGGACATCCTGATGGGTAAGGTCGCCTGAGGTAAATCGGTGCGGTCTTTTTGCGCGCCACTAAAATGATCAACAAACGGGTAGCTTGAGTATGAATTGGAAATCTCTAGTGCTGGTATTGCTCACGCTGGTTGTCGGCCTGGGCGTGCTGGTTAAAATAGCGCTGCGCACCCCCGTGGCACCGGCGCACCAGGTCTTTATCAACGGCGATATCCTGACTATGGACGCCGGTAATGCTGTGGTCCAGGCCCTGTCCACCCGTGGCGAGCTGATCGAGGCGCTGGGCACTACCGAGGAGATCATGGCGCTGGTCGCGGACGATACCCTGGTGGTTGACCTGCGTGGCAGAACGGTATTACCCGGCTTTATTGACGCGCACGGTCACTTTCCCGGTTCAGGCATGAAGGTGATCGCCGCTGACTTGAACAGTCCTCCTATCGGCGACAAGACCACCATGGCGGAAGTTCTCGCTGCCGTTGAGGCGCAAGTGGAGGGCAAGTCACCGGGGGAATGGGTATCCGGTTTTGGTTACGATGACACGCTGCTGGCCGAGAACAGGCATCCGACGCGGGCAGAACTCGATGCGGTGTCCACTGCGCACCCTATCTCTGTGATGCATGTATCCGGGCATATGCTGGTGGCGAATTCCCTCGCATTGGAATTGGTGGGTATCGATGCGAGCACACCCGATCCTGAGGGCGGAGTGATCGGCCGTCGTGCTGGTTCACAGGAACCCAATGGTCTGCTGGAAGAGACCGCCCGCATGGATTTGATCAACCTGATGCAGGATATAAAACTGGTCGACACCTATCGGCTGTTCAAGTCTGCGGCTAACGAATACTCGGCAATCGGGGTTACCACCGCCCAGTCCGGGGGAGTTACCAGGGAACTGGCCAAGGGTTTGTCGTTTTTCAGCAAGATCGGGGTGATTCCACAGCGCCTTGTGCTATTTCCCTTTGAGACTGCCTTTGGCGAGAGCCTGCTGAATGGCGAGTACGATCCCGCCAGCTATCACAGCGACAAAATCACCATGGGAGCAGTGAAGCTGGTCGCCGATGGCAGCATACAGGGCTTTACCGGTTACCTGAGTATGCCGTATCACACCCCCTACCATGGTGACGCGCAATACCGCGGTTACCCCACCATGTCACGTGAGAAATTGTTCAAGCAGGTGGAAGCACTGCACCGGGCTGGCTACCAGTTGGCCATTCACGGCAATGGGGACGAGTCGATTGAGGATATCCTGGATGCCTTCGAAGCCGCCCAGCAAGCTCACCCGGTGGAAGATCCTCGCATGATCCTCATTCATGCCCAGATGGCGCGGGAGGACCAGATAGCGAGAATGCGGGGTCTGGGAGTGACGCCGAGCTTCTTTACTGCACACACCTGGTACTGGGGTGACCGTCACCGGGATATTTTCATTGGGCCTGAAAGGGCTGCCGTGATCAGCCCGTCGATGTGGGCGAAGAACCATGGCGTGCGTTTCAGCTCGCACCTGGATACGCCGGTCACGCCAATGGAGCCGCTGCAGGCGGTCTGGAGCCTGGTGCACCGCCAGACTGTTGGCGGTGATGTATTGGGTCCAGAGCAACGCATTGATGTCATGGATGCCTTGCGGGCGGTCACTATTGATGCGGCCTGGCAGGTTTTCCAGGAGAATAATCGCGGTTCGCTGGAGCCTGGTAAGTATGCCGATCTGGTGGTGTTGTCCGGCAGCCCGCTGGCAGAGCCCATGAATATGCGCGACTTACAGGTGGAGAGGACTGTGATCGGCGGAGCCACCATTTTCGAGCGGTGATAAAGCGGGTCCCAGGGGGCTGAACGCCTAATTTTTGTACAGGAATTTGTCCCCGACCAGCTTCCGGGGGTAATCCCTGACCCGTCCTGGTTACTTTCTCGTCTGGGACGTGGACAGCCGCAGGCCATTCGGATATAAATACACCAACGGCTTAAGCCAAAATTGAGCTTATGCTGTTTTCAGCTACCGACGAAAGCAGGCCGTACGTATGTATCGCTACAGTGTAGACAATGCCGTAACTTACACTCCCGACGACTTTGTTCTTTTCAGGGAGTCTCCGTTTGCCGTCTGGATGGAACGCCTGACGCTGGAAAACCCTGACCACGGCATTCCCCCGGATGTTAATAACCTTGAGCCCAGCCATTCCGCGCAGGGTGATAGCGAACTTGTCTACGGCGATATCGTCGATACCTTGCGTGCCGAGGCCAGGGATGTCGCGCTGATCCGCGCAGACCTGGACGAACCCTCGCGCCGCGCCAGCACCCTTGCCGCCATGCGCGACGGCGCGGATTTTATCGTCAATGGCCTATTGGCATTGGGGCCCTTGTGCGGTAGCGCGAATCTGCTGATGCGCACCAGTGGTTACTCCGAACTGGGTGATTACCTCTACGTCCCCTGTGAGACCAAGGCCACAACAACTTCGCACTCAGCGTTTCGCCTGTCTTTCCTGGCCGACTTGTTACACAGCCTGCAGGGGCAGCTGCCGCCACAAATGTTGATTATCCGCGGTGACGCGGATGTTGTGCCCCTGCGCACTGAAGACCATATCTACTATTACCGGGCCCTCAAAAAACGCTTCATGAATGACATGCGAAACTTCCGCAAACACCGTATGCCTGATCCGACGGAATCAGCGCACTTCGGGCGCTGGGCAGAGTGTGCCAGCGAAGTACTCAAGCAACGGGCACAGAGCGAGGGAGCTGAAAGTGATCAGCCTCTCGATGATGTCGAGGAAATAGCCTCGGTGCCGGAACTGCAGCTGCCGGAACTGCAGGTGGCGGGCTTGGCCGGACAGGCTGCTCCCGCCTATGAATTGAACGAGATGCAGCAGCCTGTTGTGGCCCAGGGTTCCCAGCACAGGGCAGAACTTTACAGTGTCAGGGGCAAGCAGACTGCCGCGATGGCCAGCCATACCCTGGCAGAGCAGGCGCGCAGCCTTGACCCAGCGAGTTATCGGGTTGGCGAGGGGCCGGGGCCAACGCCCAACCTGGCGCGCTTTGCACAGCGTCGACCGTTAGCAGTGGAGTCGAAGGTCGAGTCTGAGCCCGCAAAACCAGAGCTGGATCTGGTGGAGTTGGAATCACCCGAGCCTGAGTCAGTGGAACTTGACCTGGTGGCGCTGGAGCCCATCGCGACAGAAGATGCGAGCCTGGAGCTCGGCCTGGTAGACATTGAACTGCTCGAAACAGGTCAGTTTGCAACGGCTAGTCTGGAGCCCGCTTTGAGTGAGCCACAGCCAGATTGCCTTGGCGTCGATGTGGCATTGCAAAACCTGGAATTTATCGGCAGCAATAGCGGCACCTCCCTCGCCATGGACAGGGTCCCGGAGATGACTGAAGATGAGGCACTGTCGCATGCGCCGCCACCCACCCTGCGGGAAACGCGCTTTTCCCACACCGACACGGCGACAAACACTGTCACAGGGCAGCTGCCAGACCTGGAGCCTCCTGAGCCCTTTTTGCTGCCGCCGGACGATGTCCTGATAGCGGACGAGCCGCCACGCAGGTCAAAATCCCACCCTCTGGACAGCGATGGATTCAGTTTGGGTACTGCATCTGTGGTGGATATGGATGGTGCCCCGCCGCCGACACTCGCGCCTGTGGTAGAGAGTATAGAGCGCAATGCCAGTGACAAGACTGCCTTCCTTAACCCCGCGCGCAGGAAGTCCCACCCGCTCCTTAAGGGGGCAGACCCGGATGAGGTCCGCTCACCCAGCCGAGCCTTCAGTAGTAGCCTGATTACCAGCGCAGATGTCGAAGACTACTAGTCAGGCTCGATCGTTAAGTCCGGTACTTAAGCCCGGTCGTTAAGCCAGGCAGTAACTGGTTCAGCGCAGGGCCCTGAAGCAGGTGCGCAGCTCGTCGATAAATGTCTCGGGTTGCTCAAGTGCTGCGAAGTGCCCCCCGCGCTCCAGTTCATTCCAGTGGATCAGGTTAGAAAAGCGTTTTTCTGCCCAGCGGCGGCTGCTCCTGAATATTTCATGGGGAAATATCGAGCAGCCCACGGGCATGTCAATCGGATCCATGTTGGCGTTGGAAAAGCTCTCCCAGTAGAGGCGGGCGGAACTTGCGCCAGCGTTGTTGAGCCAGTAAACCATGACGTTATCCAGTAACTCGTCCTTGCTCAGGATATTCTCAGGATGCCGGCTGCCGTTTTTTTCGCAATCTGTCCACAGATAGAACTTTTCCATGATCCACGCCATCTGGCCGACGGGTGAATCCGCCAGGCCGTATCCGAGGGTCTGCGGGTAGGTCGATTGCTGTTTGGAATAGCCTGAGCCTTTCTCTCCATACTCCGCCATGGACTGCAGTGCCGACTGCTCGCGTTCTGTGAGGTCCGCCATGGTGTCCGGATCGGGAATTACCAGAGGCATATTGATGTGGATGCCGGCGCAGAACTCGGTCTCTGTCAGGCCCATGCTCTGGGTGATGACGCTGCCCCAGTCGCCCCCCTGCGCCACGTAACGGTCATAGCCAAGGCGGGCCATCAGTTGCCCCCACATTCGCCCGATCTTTTCTACTGAGGTACCAGCGCTGGTGGGTTTGCCGGAAAAGCCGTAGCCGGGCAGGCAGGGTACTACCACATGAAAGGCATCCTCCTCGCTACCGCCATGGGCGGTGGGATTGGCGAGGGCGTCGATAACCTTGTGGAACTCTACCAGGGAGCCGGGCCAGCCGTGGGAAATGATGACCGGAAGGGCGTTTTCATGGGGGCTGCGGTAATGAATAAAGTGGATATCTATGTCATCGATGGTGGTGATGAACTGCGGCCATTCATTGAGTTTTGTCTCAAACCTGCGCCAGTCGTAGGCAGAGCCCCAATAGTCAGCCAGCTCCCGTGTGTATTCCAGTGGCATGCCCTGTGCCCAGTCTTCGACCGTCTCCTGGTCGGGCCAGCGGGTGAGGGCCAGTCGCTGTTTGAGCTCATCGAGCTCTGAGTCTGCAATGTTTACCGTGAAGGGGGTGATATCAGTCGTCACTGTGGTAGCTCCATTTCATGTGATGAGCTAAAGTAGCCAGCCAGAAAAATGGTTGCAAGCTTTTTAGTATAGGCTGGTAACTTCGCGTATAGTGACTAAGCTATATTCTTGGCTGATTAATTGCAGCTTTCTGTGCTGCTGGGAAACCGCGGTGAATCATGGAACCTGGTGAGCTAAAAAACTATTGATGAAAATGCCCGTTAAACAAGGATTACTGCTCTGTCGCGCGGGAGAGCTGCTGAGCTATGTGGCGGGAACCGTCCTGAGCGTCTTCTTTGTTGTGCAACTTGCCCAGGGGGAGGTGCAGAGGCAGGGTGGCATTGCCGCCTTCGAACAACTTGCCCAGGCGGACACGGGCCAACAGGGTATTTCCCCACCGGGCACTGCCGCCAATGCCAGTGGGCGCGTAGCGCTGGACCTGGCAGGAACAGAAGATCCGGACACCAGTCTGTGGAATGCCGGACGTATCGATGATTACAAGGCCAGCCTGAATGCGCAGCTGCCTGAAATTCTTGGCGTACTGGAAGTATCCTCGGTGAATCTCAAGGTGCCTGTTTATGCGACTAATACCGAGCTGGTAATGGATCGCGGTGCGGGCGTTATCGATGGTATGTCCTATCCGCATGAACCGGGAAATATTGGCATATCAGGCCATCGCGATGGCTATTTCAGGGTATTGAAAGATGTGCAGGTGGGCGATTTCATTACCCTGCAGACTTTCGAGGGAGAGAAACGCTTTCGTATTGACGAGACACACATAGTCCCTATTGCGGACGAGTCCCTATTGCGCGACACTGATGAACAATCGGTTACGCTAGTGACCTGTTACCCCTTTTATTTTGTTGGGCATGCGCCAAAACGCTTTATCGTCAAGGCGTCGCTCGATACAACTAGTGTCAGCCAAAAATAAGGAGGAATTGACATGCTTAAGAAGATGATCGTAGTTACGGGACTGGGTCTTGCCCTGTCGGCAGGTTCGGCTTTGGCCGCGGATAAAGTGGAGAGCTCGGTGACTTGTGCCGATCTCAATTGGTCAGCCGAGGTGCTGGCCCGCAATCCTGATATCGCGGCGATGTGCCAGACAGTCTATGAGTATGAAGGCAAGTTGTACGCCAAGACATCGGTGGAAGTAGTGCGTGTTCGTGGCAACACCATGACCTTCCGTCCCATGCAGCTTGATGGCTCCAAGGGCGACAGTCGCAGCGTCACGCTCGACCCCAGCTGGCGTGCAGAGATCGGTGGGCGTAACTATCGTGCCAGCGACCTCAGCCGTGGGCAGAAGTTGAACGTGTACCTGCCTGAAGATCGTTTCGCCCTGGCCGTGGTAGACGCTGATGGTCCTGATGAAGTCGACTTCGTGGTGATTGATGACGCTACCTCAATGCCTGAAACAGCGAGCCCGTTGTTCCTGTTTGGGCTGGCCGGTGGAGCCTTGCTGGCGTTGGGTGGTGTGTTCAGCGCACTGCGCCGCCGCTTGGGCTGAGTACCAGCTTGAGACTAGACTAAGGGGCTTCGGCCCCTTTTTTTGTTTCTAGTCCTCGACCCAGACCCGGCGCAGCGGCTCGCCGAAATCATCGTAGATGACTTTGCGTCGAGGCTGGGCGATACGACCTTTGCGCGCCGGTTTGCGGGAGTGTTTTTTCTGGCGTCGGGCCTCGATGGCTGCGACCACCTCAGGTACCAGGGTGCGCTGGCTTTTGGGTTCAAGGAACAGCCTGCGATTGAGGAACAGGGGAGGGTCTGTGGGGTCCTTGCCCGATAGTCCTCGCGGAATTTCTTCAACGCTGCCGCCCCGCTGCAGGAAACGCTCGGTTTCCTGTAACAGTTCATCCCGGATATCTTCTTTGGAGACGAGTTTTTTCAAGGGGCCCTGCTGCCAAATGGCGCGGTGTACAAACCCTGTAGTATAACCGTGCCTTGCGAGATTGACAGGGCCGCAGGCCTGGCAGTTTGCCTGAATGAAGGGCAGTCGATTTAGTCGGTGTTGAGCTGGTCGCGAAGTTTGTCTGATCCGGCCGTACCAAATCCGGCCATTTCCGCCATCTGGCCAAACAGCTCAAACATATCGGTTGCCACTTTATCGCCGGAGAACTCCCGGTACAGGCTGTTGACGTTGACCGCGATGCGTTCCGGGTCCGACCAGGCTGAATATTCCGCCAGTTCGATATCCCTGGCAGCCTCAAAGGCGGCCATGCCCGCATCATAGCGGGCCCAGGCCTGGTCGCGCACGTATTGCAGGTACTGCCGCACCCTGGCGACTCCGTGCTTGTCCGTAATAGGACCGTGTCCCGGTACGATAAGGTCCACGTCCATGTCTTCAATCAGGATGCAGGCTTTGATCCAGTTCGCAACAGGCCCTTCCCACATGACCGGGGTGCCCTCAATGAACAGGATATCGCCGGTGAATACCACCCGGTCTGTCGGTGAATGAACCAATACATCCCCGCGGGTGTGGGCTGGCCCCACCTCTATCAGGTGCACCGGTTTGTCACCTACGCGCAGGTCCAATTCGCCATCAAAAGTACGGGTGGGCGGTGTGTGTCGAATACCGTCAAACCGAAACTGGCCGAAGCAGTGCAGGAAGTATTCGCCGACCGGGCCCATGTCCTTGGCTGCAGCAATCAGTTCGGCCATGGCTTCCGGAGGTAATTCGCTCATCTCCAGGGCCGAGGCGGTCGAGGCGATGATCTGGGCGTCTGTAACCAACTCATTGCCGTGGCAGTGATCACCATTGGCATGGGTATTGACCAGCGTACCTATGTTCCTGCTCGAAGGTTCCACATCACGCATTTTGCGCAACATTTCCCCGGTGAGTTCCAGGTCGAATAGCGTATCAACCAACAGGGATTCCTCGCCATCGACGATGAGCCCGGCATTGCTCCAGCCCCAGCTGGCCTCGGGAGCCAGCCAGGCATAAGCGCCATGTGCCAGTGGGTGTAGGCCGGGGCAGTGCTTGCTTGTCATGCAGATACGCTCAACTTTTATATGCAGAGGCCATATTAGCGCGATTTTGTGTGGAAAGCAGGCGCCAGGTTTTCGTCTTGGCCCACATTCTGTTTTAATGCATACCTGCAAAACATTGGAAGCGTGGAATGAACGCCATTCGATCGACCCTGGTCTTCGCCTGGATCGTAGTTTCAGTCATACCCGTTGGGCTCACTTTGGTGATCTGTTCGCTATTCCTCAGGGATGACACACTGTGGTGGTGGTTTGCCGCGCCCTGGTTGAAAGGTGTGGTTGCTGCGGCGCGTATAGTGGGCGGGGTGAAGTACCGCGTCCACGGTGAAGAAAACCTGCCTGCGGCTGAGGACATGCGGCGCATCATCCTGTGTCCCAAACACCAGTCCACCTGGGAAACATTTTACTTTGCCAGTATGAGCACGCATCCGCTGGCGTACGTGTTCAAGAAGGAATTGCTACGGATACCGTTCTTCGGCTGGTGTATAGGCCGCCTGGGCATGATTCATATTGACCGGCAGCAGCGCAACAAGGCCTGGGCTAAAGTAGCTGAGCAGGGCCAGGTTTTGATGGACCGGGGTAAGTGGATAATCATGTTTCCCGAAGGTACCCGCACTGAGCGTGGGAAAAAAGGTAACTATAAGAGTGGTGCCACACGGCTGGCCGTCGCGACAGGTGCCTATATTGTCCCTATCGCGGTGACTTCCGGTCGCTGTTGGCCCAGACGCTCGTTTTCTTTCATCCCAGGAACCATCGATGTGTCCATCGGCCAGCCGGTCAGCGCTGAAGATCGCGAGCCCGGTGAGTTGATGGATGAAGTGGAACGCTGGATAGAGGCAGAAATGCATCGGCTTGATCCTCAAGCCTACAAACCTCAATAGGGAGTGAGTAACACATGACAGACGCATACATCGTGGGTGCAGTACGCTGCGCAGGTGGCAGGAAAAATGGACGCTTATCGAAGGTACACCCTATTGATCTGGGAGCGGAAGTGGTGGATGCACTGGTGGCCAAGACCGGCGTTGCCGTTACTGAAATCGATGACCTGATCTTTGGCTGTGTGTCACAGGTAGGCGCCCAGTCCAGTAACCTGGCACGTAATGTCTGCCTGTCCTCGGTACTGGGTGAAGTGGTGCCCGGTACGACTGTGGATCGCCAGTGTGGCTCGGGTCAGCAAGCAATGCATTTCGCGGCACAGGGTGTGTTGTCTGGTACCCAGGACGTGGTTATCGCCGGTGGCGTTGAGAGTATGAGCCAGGTACCCATCGGCGCAAATATTATCGATGGATTCAAGGCCGATCACGGCGTGCCTTATGGCCAGAGATTGTCTGAGCGTTATCCCGGAGTGCAGTTCAGCCAGTTCGACGGTGCCGAAATGCTGGTGAGCAAATATGAACTGAGCTCGGACGAACTGAATGCTTTTGCCCTGGACAGTCACGTTAAAGCCAGGAGAGCTGTGGAGGAAGGTCGTTTCGATGAGGAGATAGTGCCCATTGAGATTGAACTTGAAGATGGTACCCGGGAGATGCACACACAGGACGAGGGCATTCGTATGGAGGCTACCCTGGGCGCAATCGCCGGATTGGAGCCGATGCAGGAAGGTGGTGTCCTCACGGCAGCCAATGCCTCACAGATTTGCGATGGCGCCTCAGCGGTGATGATTGCCAATGGCGCTACCTGTAAACGCCTGGGCCTCAAACCGCTGGCCAGGATTGTCGCCATGAGTGTGATCGGTTCGGATCCGGTCATTATGCTGGAGGGGCCAATTCCCGCCACCAGGAAGGTGCTGGAAACAGCCGGGCTCAACATGGACGACATCGACCTGTTTGAGGTCAACGAAGCCTTTGGTTCAGTGCCCCTGTCCTGGGCCAAGGCGCTGAATGCAGACCTGGACAAGCTCAACGTTAACGGCGGTGCCCAGGCCCTGGGTCATCCCCTGGGCGGAACCGGTGCCAAGTTAATGACGACTATGGTGCACGAGTTACATCGCACTGGTAAGCGCTACGGCTTACTCGCCATTTGTGAAGGAGGTGGTACGGCAAACGGTACTATCGTAGAGCGGGTCGACTCAGTAGCCTGAGGTCGGTAACGTCAGCAAGGTGGCCCTGGCAAGGCAGCGTGGTCATAGCATGATTACGTTGTACCTGTTCAGGGTACCAGTACAGCGGCACCACTGAAGCGGCCGTTGCGCAAGTCATCCAGTGCTTCGTTGGCCTGCTCCAGGCCATAAATGTGCACTGTTGTTTCTATCGGTATCTGCGCCGCCAGTGGCAGGAATTCTTCGCCATCCCGGCGTGTCAGGTTAGCCACGGAACAGATTTCCCTTTCTCCCCATAAAATGTCGTACGGGAACGAGGGGATGTCGGACATATGGATTCCCGCGCAGACAACCCGCCCGCCCTTGCGCACGGCACGCAGGGCTTGTGGCACCAGTTCACCCGCCGGGGCAAATATAATGGCGCCATCCAGAGGTACGGGGGTGTCCTGTTTTGAATCCCCCGCCCATTTGGCACCAAGGCCGAGGGCAAATTCCTGGGCTTCGATATCGCCCTCACGGGTGAAGGCGTAGATTTCCTGGCCCCTGTGGCGCGCCACTTGAATGAGGATGTGAGCGGCGGCACCGAAGCCGTACAGGCCTATGGTCTGACAGCTGTCTACCAGGCAATAGGCGCGGTAACCAATGAGGCCGGCGCAGAGCAGGGGTGCGGCCTGTTGATCACTGTATGCCGGGGGGATGGTAAAGCAGTAGCGCGAATCGGCCACGGTATATTCAGCAAAGCCACCATTGATCTGGTAGCCGGTGTAGCGGGCCTGGTCACAGAGGTTTTCCTTGTCATGGCTGCAGTACCAGCAGTGTCCGCAACTGCCGCCCAGCCAGGGTACGCCAACGCGCTGTCCCTTCTCAAATCCTGTGACACCATCACCAATGGCCTCGATGTCCCCAACGATCTGGTGGCCTGGAACCAGCGGCAGGGAGGGTTCTGTCAGGTCGCCGTCCATCACATGCAGATCGGTGCGGCAGATACCACAGGCTGTGACGCGCAGTAATAGTTCGCCGGGACCCGCAGATGGTTTTGGCAGCTGCCTTGGTTGCAGTGGGCTGCGTTGTTGTTCAAGTACCATTGCTCGCATGCGTTATGTCCTCAATTCGGTATGACAGCTGTCCGCTCGTTTGCGCGATCTGGCTAGCGGGTAGTACATGGGCAGTTCGTTACCTGGACTTAGTCATCCAGCGCCCGCTCAATACTCTTACAGAAAGTCTTGAGTATCTGGATGCGGGCATAGGGTTTGTCATTGCCAGAAACCAGCGTCCAGGGGGCATGCCGGGTGCTGGTGCGATACACCATTTCATCTACTGCCAGTTCATAGTCTGGCCATTTTTCCCGGTTGCGCCAGTCGTCATTGGTGATCTTGTAGCGCTTGTGTGGTTCCTGTTCCCGCGCCTTGAAGCGCGCGAGTTGCTCGTCCTGGCTGATGTGTAGCCAGAATTTCAATACGATGCTGCCGTGGTTCGCCAGTTGCTCTTCGAAGTGGTTGATTTCGCTGTAGGCCCGTTGCCATTCATCGCTGGTGGCGAAGCCTTCAACCCGTTCCACCAGTAGGCGGCCATACCAGGAGCGATCAAAGAGCGTGGCCCTGCCATCACGTTCCAGGTTGCGCCAGAAGCGCCATAAATAGTGGTGGGCCTTCTCCTCGTCGGTGGGCGCGGCAAACTGAACCAGTCGATAGAGTCGCGGGTCCAGTGCGCCCGTTACCCGACGGATCGCTGAACCCTTGCCGGCAGCGTCCCAGCCCTCGAAGACAGCAACAACAGAACGCCCTTGTCGGTAGGCGTCCCAGGCGAGCTCCTGTAGCCTGGACTGGTATTCCTCAAGTTGCTGCTTGTAGGTTTCACGATCAAGGGACAGGCTGAGGTCCACTGTTTCCAAAACCGTGGGCTGCTTTTGGTCCTGGCCATTCTTTACTGTGGGTGCTGAATTATTACTCGTTGCTTTGCTGGACGCTTGCTGCATAGCCGCCAGGATGATTTCCCCTGCGGTGATATCTCGGTAGCGGCGGTCTTCTGCTTCTATCAGGTGCCAGGGGCTGTGCCGCGAATCTGATTCCAGAATAATTCGCTCGGCTACTTTCAGGCTCTTCTTGTAGCTTCCCGTGAACTCGTAGGGCTGGTCGGTGACCCTGGGGTTTTGTTTTTTTCCGGGCGCAGTGCCTTCCAGCTGTGCTCGCTGTGTGTCGCGGCTGACATGTAGCCACAGTTTAATGATCACAGCACCATCGCCAGACAGGGTACTCTCGAAATATTCGCCCTCCTGGCATTGCCGCACCAGTTCCTTACGTCCTATATCGCCCGCTATCGCCGCTTGGCCCGCGTGCGAGTACCAGGAGCCCAGAAAGATAGCGATTTTCCCGCGGGGTGGAAGCTTGCGCCAGAAGCGCCAGAAATACGGGTGGGATTCCTCTTCATCAGAGTGTTCCCAGAAGGTGTTGGTTTCAATGCCACGCGGATCCATCCATTCATTGAGTCGATGCACCAGGGCGCCTTTGCCGGCACCGTCCAGTCCTGCAACCAGCACAATGACCGGATAGTCGCGCTCCGCCAGATCGAACTGGGCAGTCAGTAATTCCTGGCGCAGAGCCTTTTCCCGCTCGTCAAATTCTTCGCCGTTGATTTTCTTGCCTACTTCCAATGCCTCGAACATGGGGTCTCCATTCTTCCCTGACCAGGTTACTTTAGCCTATTTTTATCCGTGTATCAGACTATAATCAGGCCTTTCTGTCCCGGAGTCCTGATTATGGGTTTTTACGATAACTATGTATTGCCGAGGTTCATTGCCTGCGCCTGCGGTACCAAGCCAATTATGAAGCAGCGGGAAAAAGTGGTGCCCAACGCCCGTGGCACGGTACTGGAGATCGGTATCGGCAGTGGCCTGAATTTGCCGTATTACGATGCGGGCAAGGTAGACCGGTTGATTGGTCTTGATCCCTCTGCAGCCTCATGGAAGCTGGCAGGTGAGCGGGCCGCTCATCTCGATTTTGAGGTGGAATTTATCGGTCTGCCCGGAGAACAGATCCCACTGGATGACGCCAGTGTCGATACGGTGCTGGTTACTTTTGCCCTGTGCACCATCCCTGATCCCATCATGGCCCTGCAAGGTATGGCAAGGGTGCTGCGCCCCGGCGGTAGCCTGATATTTTGCGAGCACGGTAAAGCGCCCGATGCCAGCGTGTGCAAATGGCAGGACCGGGTCAATCCTGTGTGGCGGGCGATGGCGGGGGGATGCAACCTGAACCGCGACATTCCCGGGCTGTTGCAGTCCGGTGGCTTTGAAGTGTCCGAATTGCACAGCAGCTATCTTCCCGGTACGCCCCGTATCGCGGGTTTCAACTACTGGGGAAGTGCCAGGCTGGCGTAGGCAGCCCGGCGGTTGACGACCTCGTTCAAACCGCTTTAGGCAGTATGTAGAGTTCGACCCTGCGGTTTTGTGAGCGTCCGGCGGCGCTGGCGTTGTCGGCGAGAGGTTGATCGAAGGACAGTCCCTCAACATACATGCGGGCCTGGGCGACACGCTGGGTCGCAAGGTAGTCAGCAACACTTTTGGCGCGACGCTCTGACAGGGTCTGGTTGTACTGGCGGCTACCGGTATTGTCGGTATGGCCACTGACGCGGATGATGGTGTCTGCGTATTTTGCCAGTACCAGTCCCACTGAATTGAGTGTGGGATAAAAGCCCTGGTTCAGGTTGTAGGAATCTGTCTGGAAAGTAATGTTTCCCGGCATGATCAGGCGGATATTGTCGCCCTCGCGAATCACCTGTACACCGGTGCCCTGTAGCTGCTCCCTGAGCTTGGCTTCCTGCACGTCCATATAGGCGCCGATGCCCGCGCCAACGATACCGCAGCCCAGCGCGGCGTTACGGGCTTTTTCGGTGGAGTCCATGGCTCCGATCAGGCCGCACACAGCTGCGGCCCCGGCGCCGTAGGTGGCTGCCTTGCTGGCCTGCTGCTCGCCGGTATAGGGGTTGGTGGTGCAGGCTGTCAGCAAAAAGACCAGTGCCAGGCCAATCATTGTAGTTCCGCGCATATTCCTTCCCTTTATTGTGATAGCAGTGCAGTTGGCAGGGCGAACCCTGTGCCGCTGCATCTGTTGGCTTGTAAGCTGGGACACATTGGCCCTGGCTTTGTTCTGGGCGCTATTGTAAAGAATTGTATCTTCGCAGTGGTCACCCGCAGCGGATTTATGTACATTTATCTGTCATTTTTACTGTCAGGAGCATGGCGCTATGAGTACACACTCTGCGATAGATGGTATTGATTACGGCCCTCTGGCAGCCCTTGTCGGTACAGGATGATGAAATGCGCTATACAGAAAGCACTATTCTCGATATCTACAACAAGAAATCCTACGACCACAGCGATGTGAATACCCTGCGTCGGACCGGCTGATGGATCCGCTGACCCAGGGTGTTTTGGGTGCCTCCTTGCCCCAGGCCAGCGCCCGCGGCAAGTATGCCGCCAGCGCCGGCCTGCTGGGTTTCCTGGCCGGCATGGCGGCAGACCTGGATGTGCTGATACGCTCCAGCACAGATCCCCTGCTGTTCCTGGAGTATCACCGCCAGTTTACCCACTCACTGGTGTTTATCCCTGTTGGCGGGTTGTTGTGTGGCCTGGTGTTGCACTGGCTGCTCGGTCGCAGGCGCGGGCTGTCCTTTCGCCAGAGCTGGCTGTATTGCACCCTGGGTTATGCCACCCATGCACTGCTCGATGCCTGCACCACCTATGGCACGATGCTCTTTTGGCCTTTCAGTGATGTACGGATAGCCTGGAACACCATCTCGATTATCGATCCACTGTTTACCCTGCCTCTGTTGCTGGCAGTGATTATGGGTGCGAAGCGGCGCAGGCCGGTGTATGCGCGAATCGCATTGGCCTGGGCTGTCACCTACATGGGACTGGGACTGTGGCAGCGCAACGCAGCGGTCGATATGGGCTGGGCACTGGCGGCCCAGCGCGGCCATGAACCGGCGCGGCTGGAAGCAAAACCCAGTTTCGCCAACATCCTGGTGTGGAAGATCGTGTATGAAACGGATGATCGCTTTTATGTCGATGCGGTCCGCGCCAGTTTTGCACCGAGGACTTTCAAAGGACAGTCAGTGCAAAAGCTCGACATAGACAGGGACATGCCCTGGCTGGACCAGGATTCGCAGCAGGCGCTGGATATTGAGCGTTTTCGGTGGTTCAGTAACGGCTATATCGCCCGCGACCCGATTTACGCCAACCGCATCATCGATATTCGCTACTCCATGATTCCCAACGAGGTAGAACCCCTGTGGAGCATCGAATTGCGCCCCGGCGCGGGTCTGCATGAGCATGCTGCCTATCGTGTACACCGCGACGCGGATACGGGCAGTGGCGCGCGTATCTGGAGCATGCTAAGCGGCAGCTGATAGCCGCTGAGCTCAGGACCCTTTCAGTACCGAGCGCGCCGCAGGCAGGGCTTTACCGGTCACGATGGGGGCACCCTGGCGGTCGAGCACGGCTTCCAGCGCATTCAGGCAGTACAGGACATTGCGCTCATTGCTGGCAAAGCCCATCAGGCCGATACGCCAGGTCTTGCCGGCCAGTGAACCCAGCCCGGCACCGATTTCAAGGTCGAATTCTTCCAGCAGGGCGGTGCGTACCGCGGCCTCATCGACACCCTCAGGTACTTTGACCAGGTTCAGTTGCGGCAGCCTGTATTCCTCGGCGACAGCCATCTGCAGTCCCATGGCCTCCAGGCCTGCTACCAGTGCCTTGTGGTTGCGCAGATGACGCTGCTGCGCCGCTGCCAGCCCTTCCTCCTCGAGCATGATGAGTGACTCGTGCAGGGCGTACAGGTCGTTGACGGGTGCGGTGTGATGGTAAGCCCGCTTGCTGCTGCCACCCCAGTAGCCCATGATCAGCTGCATATCGAGAAACCAGCTCTGCACCTTGTGCTCACGCGCCTTGATCCGGTCTACTGCCTTGCTGCTGAAGGTGATGGGCGAGATGCCAGGAATGCACGACAGGCACTTTTGCGTGCCCGAATACATGGCATCGGCGCCCCAGGCGTCAGCTGCCACCTCGATACCACCCAGGGAAGTGACCGTGTCTACTATGGATAAAGCACCGTGCTCGCTGGCCAGTTTGCACAGCGCGGCGGCGTCACTGCATACGCCGGTGGATGTTTCGGCGTGGACAAATGCCAGTATCGACGCATCCGGGTGCTCTTTGAAAGCGGCCTCGACCTTGTCGATGCTCACGGGTTCGCCCCAGGTATCGTCGACCATGATGGCAGTGCCGCCACAGCGTTCCACATTCTCCTTCATGCGGCCGCCAAATACGCCATTCTGGCACACGATAACCTTGTCTCCCGGGGATACCAGGTT
>RCNC010000244.1_pt1 | contig 32361 bp, 21 predicted proteins | sample 2041301 | NCBI WGS metagenome assembly RCNC01 (sample SAMN09708231, study PRJNA481090) | Marine sediment metagenome, whole genome shotgun sequencing project. | biome: marine sediment; feature: ocean; material: sediment; isolation source: Sewage treatment plant 13A marine sediment (STP13A) ... | reverse complement strand
AGGGTTGTATCATCATCCTTGCAGGTGATGAGGAGAAAAATATTGACCTGGAAATCTCCGTTACCTACATGATGTATCCAGATCTGCCTTTGATTCGGAAAATGATTTCATTTCGGAATACCGGGACAGAGGAATTCAGCATTGAAGGATTGGATGTGGAACACCTGAAGCTTAACTGGTCGGATACACATTGCTGGACCTTGAAGGACTATGGCAGGCACAAGCATCTTGGGCCTTATTTGGGGGACTGGCATGATGCGGTTGTGACCGTCCATAACGTAACCGGGAAGGAAGGAATGGTACTAGGCAATGAGGCTCCGGGGGTGACCAAACGGACCACTACTTTTCTGGATGACCGGCCAGGCTCTGTTACGGTTGGACTGACCCATCCTGAACAGGATTATCCATTCAGAAAGTGGCTGGTCCCTGATGAACAGTGGGTAAGTCCTTATGCCTTTATTGCACTCTATCAAGGAACACCTGATCCTTATCTCTGCCTGAATACAACCGTTGCTTATTTTGTCAGGAAATACATGGGCATACGTCTGGCGGAGCTTGATAAAAAACCGGCATTTGTATACAATACATGGATGCCCTTCAGACACCAGATCAACGACACTTTGGTCTATGAGCTGGCCACTGCTGCATCAGCCTGCGGGGTGGAAGAATTTATCATTGATGACGGGTGGCAGACCAATGCGAGCCCTGATGAAAATAAAATTCAATACGGTGACTGGGCAATTGATAAAAAGAAATTCCCCGATGGTTTGAAACCTGTATTTGATTCAATCAAGGCCCTCGGCATGAAACCCGGGTTATGGATCAGTATGGCCGGTGCTTCTCCTGACAGTAAAGTATTTAATGAGCATCCGGATTGGTTTATCCAAAATATGGATGGCCAGCTAGAAAACCTCCATAGTTCTGGCGGACATTTGAAAACAGCCTGTTTCGGGACCGAATGGGTGGATCATATCAAATCTAAGATATTATACCTGGTCAAGGAACACGGACTCGAATATGCTAAACTTGACTTTGCCATTGTTACCAGCGCCTACCGATACAACAGGAATTATTCAGGTTGTTATGCCACTGACCATCCTCACCACAAGGACAGGCCCGAGTCATTTTTGAATCTTTACCGTAGGGCATGGCTAATGTTTGATGAATTGCATGCAGAAGCCCCGGACCTGTTTATCGATTGCACCTTTGAAACTATGGGGGCCCTGCAGATGATCGATTTTGACATGTGCAAGCATGCCGAAGGGAACTGGTTATCGAATTTCTATTCTCGAGCACCACTGGGATCTCACCGTGTAAGACAGATGTCCTGGTGGCGTTCCCCGGCTATTCCCGCTGCAGCCATGGTCATAGGGAACCAGCAACTGGATGATCCCAACATTGAATTGTCCATCATGTCCCTGGCTGGCTCATTCCCGATATTCCTGGGTGATCCCAGAAAACTGACCCAAGCAAAAAAAGCCAAAATAAGATCATGGTCTGATTGGCTCAGACAAATGCAGGACAGGTATGATTACATGATGTACCGGCAGGACCTGGCAGGATTTGGTGAGCCGCAGGATGGACAATGGGATGGATTCCAGCGCATCAATACGGATACTCGAAGCGGGGGCATTGTGGGCGTATTCAGGCAAGGGGGAAAGGAAAGCAGGCGCCGGATCATCGTTAATTACCTGGATCCACTTATGAGGTATAAAATATGCGAAGCTCCCGGTGGACTCGAAATGGATAGTATGATTGGGAAACAATTGATGGAGGTAGGATTCGATGTAATCATGGAACAGGAATATGATGGAGGATTATTTGAAATTCGTGCCTCAGATTAAATACTACAAAAATGAATACATTTTCTAAGGAACAGCTGAAACAGTATCATCAGGATGGGTATCTGTTGATGAAAAATCTATTCGATAAGGAAGAGATTGGACTTCTTCATAAGTCCGCCAATGAAGACCGAACCCTTGATGCACAATCATATGGCCGAAAAGATGGCGAAGGGGGGACAGTTCGCCTGTCACTCTGGAACCATCCAGGGGACAATATCTACGGGATGTTTGCACGGTCTGAACGAATGGTAAACAGGGCAGAACAAATCCTGGATGATGAAGTATACCACTATCACTCCAAAATGATCCTGAAAGATGCCAGGATCGGTGGCGCCTGGGCCTGGCACCAGGATTACGGGTACTGGTATCATAATGGTGTATTGTATCCCAACCTTGTCAGTGTCTTTATCGCAGTAGATCCTTCCACCAAAGAAAACGGGTGTCTGCAGGTCATCAAAGGTTCCCATCTATTGGGGCGCATTGATCATGTGCTCACCGGGGATCAGGCCGGGGCAGATATGGACCGGGTCAATGAGTCCCTTAAAAGACTGGAATTGGTTTATGTTGTTATGGAGCCAGGCGATGCAGTATTCTTTCATGCCAACCTGCTGCACCGTTCCGACCAAAACAAATCCGAAAATTCCAGGTGGTCAATGGTGTGCTGCTATAATGCAAAGAGCAATGATCCTTACAAGGAATCGCATCATCCAAGATATACTCCCTTAATTAAAGTGGATGATAGTGCGATAAAAGAAGCTGGTATATCACGGTTTGAGAAAGATGGACCAGATGCCTTCTTAAATCCGGATGATGACCACAGCGCAAAAAGCCGTAAAACTTAAGACCAAACCAAGTCATTATGAAAAAGTATGGTTCCTTACTGGTAATAGCATGGCTTCTCTCAGTATCTGCTGCCGGGCAGGCTGTTAATGATGAAGCCTTTCGGAAAGTCCACCTGGTGTGCAATGCCCATATTGATCCTGTCTGGCTCTGGGAATGGGAAGAAGGTGCTGCCACTGCCATCAGCACTTTTCGTGTAGCGGCCGATCTATGTGAGCAGTATGATGATTTTATTTTTAACCATAATGAAGCCATCCTTTATCAATGGGTTGAAGAGTACGAACCGGCTCTTTTTAAAAGGATACAGGATCTGGTAGCTCAGGGTAAGTGGCATATCATGGGGGGATGGTACCTGCAACCCGATGGTAATTTACCCTCCGGTGAATCATTTGTAAGACAAATACTTCTGGGAAGGAATTATTTCCAGGATAAATTCAATGTAAGGCCTTCGACGGCTATTAATTTTGATCCTTTTGGGCATAGCAGGGGACTGGTACAGATCATGGCAAAAACGGGATATGACAGTTATATTTTCTGCAGGCCGGCAGGATATCAAAAGGTGAGTTCAAATTTTGTCTGGAGAGGTTATGATGGATCAGAGATCATAGGTTTAAAATCAATGACCCATTATAATTCCCCATTGGGAAAAGCAGAAGAAAAGATCAGGAATGTTATGGAAGAACACCAGGATGTCAGTACCCTGTTGATACTCTGGGGTGTTGGCAACCATGGTGGTGGTCCTTCCAGGGTAGATCTTCAGGAAATCGGACAGTTGATTGAGAACAGAAAGGACGTGAATATCATACATTCCATCCCTGAAAACTACTTTACAGAAATAAAAGTGGTGAAGGATAATTTACCGGTCCATGCAGATGATATCAACCCTGTATTTCCCGGTTGTTATACCTCCCAGATCAGGATCAAGCAGAAGCACCGGGAATTGGAAAATGAGCTCTTTGCAACTGAAAAGATGGTGGCCTCAGCCTGGGTACATGGCCTCATGAAGTATCCGTCCGTGGAGCTGGAAGAAGCCATGGAAACGCTTGCCGCCAGTGAATTTCATGATATCCTTCCTGGCTCATCCATACAGCCAGTTGAAGAGACTTCACTGCGCTTATTGGATTATGGGCTGGAAATCCTCTCGAGGATAAAAACAAAGGCATTTTATGCATTTGCACGAGGACAGGAAGTTGCCAGGGAAGGTGAAATTCCAATCCTGGTCTATAATCCTCACCCTTTTCCTGTGGAAGATGTTTTGGAATGCGAGTTTAATATTCATGATTTTAATTGGAGCGGGACTTTTGGAGATATCCATGTATTCCAGGATGGTCATGAAATTCCTGCCCAGGTAGAGCATGAAAAAAGTAATCTTTATGTAGACTGGAGAAAACGTGTAGTTTTCAAAGCAACACTGGCCCCCTTCCAGATGAACCGTTTTGATTGCCAGGTTGAATTTTTACCGGAAAAACCTTCTCCGGTTGTAAATGAGACAGGAGCTTATATTCATTTTAGTAGCGATGAACTCAAGGTAGAGATCAATAAAAAAACCGGGTTGATTGATGTATTTAAAGTGGATGGTGAAGATTTTCTCACCCCTGGTGCATTTAAACCAATAATAATCTCACACAATCCCGATCCCTGGGGAATGAGATATACGGAATTTCGTGATGTAGTTGGCAATTTTTCCCTCCTGTCTCCTGAAAAAAGTGCAGAAATTTCAGGCATCAAAGCAAGTAGTATAGCTCCTGTTCGTGTTATCGAAGACGGTGATGTCCGGACTGTTGTGGAAGCAACTTTCGGATATAATGATTCATACCTGATACAGAGATATTATCTTCCCAAGAACGAATCCTGGATCGATGTGGAAACCCGTGTATTCTGGAATGAAAAAGATAAGATGTTGAAATTGTCCCTGCCGGTTCAGATGGAAACATTAAAGGTTCTTGGACAGGTGGCTTATGGTGTCCAGGAACTTCCGGAGGATGGAACAGAATCCATTGCCCAGAAATGGGTAGCCGTGGTTTCGGGAGAAGAAAAGGCTTTAAGTGTTCTCAATAATGGCACCTATGCCTGTGATTTTAAGGATAATGAGCTGAGAATTTCCCTGGTTAGATCCCCGGCATATTCTGCATTAACAGATGGGGAAAGTGATTTTGTTCCACAGGACCGTTTCTCACCGAGGATTGATCAGGGAGAAAGGCTTTTCCGTTTTCGGATCAATGCGGGTGAAGCTGCCGAACGTCTTTCCCATGTTGACAGGGAAGCGCTGGTATTTAATGAAGAACCCATGGCGGTATCTTTCTTCCCTTCCGGGCAGGAAAAACCTGCAGGCATGCTGCTTCAATTAAGCGATGATATTGTCCAGGTTACTACAGTAAAAAAATCACAGCAGGGGAATAACCTTGTTGTCCGGCTTTTTGAACCCACAGGTTTCGACCGGAGTACCAGGCTCAGGATACCCTCTATGGACCTGGATGAAAAAATTGAACTGGAAGGATTTGAGATTAAAACATTGCTTATCAATATTGAGAATCGGAATATAACCCATGCAAATCTTCTGGAAGAACCATATTAAAGAACTTTCAGAGGTTTAAGGCATATCCGGCAATCCCCATCCTTCCCGGTATGAATGTCTGATATACTCCTTGGCCATTTCTACGGCATTCAAGGATGTATATTCAGTGTTAAAGTGAGGGTGACCGTCAATTACCTTGAACTCATCCTTAGTCACCACTTTAAACTCTTCATTGGCTGAAATATTAGTAAATTCCATGGCTTCAGCATCCCATTGCAGGGTCTTGTTCAGACCCTGTAGCCGGATGGCCAGAACACCCAGTAAAACCATTTCATTGAAGGGACCTGAATAAGCGAAGTTTGATTTACCTTCAAGCCTGTTTTCAGGCGATTCCTTGCAGGCCCTGATCCAATCCTGTTCATGGGGTCCGTCCACATATCCAATGGCCCCGGGGATACGGCGAAGATAGGGCTCAACTTCGGGTACCCGTCCGGAAAGCAACCTGGGGTTAAATCCGCCAGTATCACATAGCAAGGTATCTTTTGTTCCAACAAACAGGCAGCCACCCATTGAATCGGACAATAAACTCTCGCCATCTTTGAGGCTCTCTGGCCGGTCCGGAAGCAATCCTCCATCATACCAGTATACGTCTACCGCTGGCATTTTAACTTTGCCCTTACGTGAACGGGACGGGAATGAAAACTTTACTTTCTCAGCCTGTGGTGCACTTTCGGTATTGAGAAGCGTGGAGCTACCACTGATCGCATCCGGGAATTCAAGTTCAAGGGCACGATAGACAGGATCAAGTATATGGCAGGCCATATCTCCGAAAGCACCGGTCCCAAAGTCCCACCAACCTCGCCAGTTCCAGGGGGTATAAATTTCATGGTAGGGACGCATGGGTGCGGGTCCAATGAAAAGATCCCAGTTTAGGGTATCCGGCACATTCATTTGTCCGGCCGGACGTTGCAATCCCTGTGGCCAGATGGGCCGGTTGGTCCAAGAATGTACCTCCCTGATCTCTCCGATCTCACTGTTCCATATCCATTCACAGACCTGGTTCACACCATCCCCGGAATTCCCCTGGTTGCCCATTTGTGTTGCCACCTTGTATTTTGCTGCCAGTTTTGATAATAGTCTTGATTCATAGATTGAATGGGTAAGCGGCTTCTGGCCATAAACATGCTTGCCCATCGTCATGGCATGGCTTGCCACTATGGCATGTGTATGATCTGCAGTGGCGACCATGACCCCATCAATGGAGTCACCCAATTCATCAAACATCTTACGCCAGTCGTAGTATTTTTTCGCATCCGGGAATTCATCAAAGCATTTTTGTGCATATTTCCAATCCACATCGCAGAGCCCGATGATGTTTTCAGTATTCATTGCAACCAGGTTGGGATGGCCCTTTCCGCCAATACCAACGCCCACAATATTCATTTTATCACTGGGGGCTTTATGCCCCAGACCGCTTACGGTGAAACTTGGGACAATGGTAAATCCTGCGGCAGCTGTAGCAGCCTGTTTCACGAATTTACGCCTTGAGGATCCTCTAACGTTCATTATTATTTGTTTGGTGGATTAAAGCTCTTTTAGTTTAATATTCCGGTACCAGACAGTGGTGCTGTGGTTCTGCAGAACAATATGACCTTCATCATATTTTCCATAATCCGGGTAATCAATCCACTTGCCGCTGTTCCGCAACTTCGTCCACTCCTCGGAATATTTTTCATACTCAACTACGATTTCACCGTTAAGGATCTGGGTTACTTTATTGTCATTGACCATTAGGAATGCCTGGTTCCACTCACCTGCAGGTTTAAAGGGTTTTGCTTTCGGTGCATACATGGCATAATTCGCACCACAAATGTTAAGGTCAGACAATGTGTCTGGCCAACCCTCATGATCGATCACCTGGTATTCGGGACCGGTTTCGTAGGCATAGGTGTATATAGTGTCTTCTGCCACCTGGTAAAGGATGCCGCTGTTGGAGGCCTTTGCCACTTTGAATTCAAGGGCAAGGGCAAAGTCTTTGTATACCTTATCGGTGACCAGTCCTTTATTGCTCTCTGCCCCTCCCTCGGTTAGCACCTTAAACGCACCGTCTTCAATTATCCAGCAATCGGGTACCACATCCATATTGAATCCATGCCAGTTATCAAAACTTTTACCATCGGAAAAGAGCATCCAGCCCTGTTTTTTTTCTTTTTTGGACAATTTATTCAATGGTGCCTCCTTATCCAATTCAGCCAACAGTGAAAGGGCATCAGGATTTTGAGCTTTCCCTGAAGTGCAACAAGTCACCAGCAAGCATAAGAGAATGTAATTAAAAACTGATTTTTTCATTTTTCATTTTTTTGGTTCAAATTATGTATTTATGTCCACAGGCCCTCAATTTCTTCCAGGGATTTCCCTTTGGTTTCCTTCATATATTTCCATGAAAACATTAGTTGTCCCGCGGCCATGATAAAGATAATAAGAAAGGTGAAACTGCTTTGCAGTTTTGTCAGCATCAGGGGAAAAGCCAGAACCACCAGTGCATTAAAGATCCACTGGGTAAAAACTGGCACGGACAAGGCCGTTCCACGGATCCTGTTGGGGAAGATCTCCGACATGTAGGTCCAGAATACAGGACCGATACATGATGAAAAGAAAGCTAGGTAAATCATGATGATAATCAACACCGGTATTCCGTTGAAATTACCTGTAAAGTCAAGGATGGAAAGGCATAATAAAGTCAGTGCAAGTCCGACTGACCCAACTATGTAGAGCGGCCGACGTCCGAATTTATCGACGACAAGGATGGAAACCCATGTAAAAACGAAATTGACTATTCCCAGGCCAAAAGTGGCAAACAGGCCTGCATCCAGCCTCCATCCGGCAGTGGTAAAAATCTTTGGGGCATAGTCAATGATGGTATTGATACCGGAAAGTTGGACAAATACGGCAAGTCCAATTCCGACCAGCATCACTTTTCGCAGGGATGGATCAAGAAGTGTCCTGAAACCTGCAGAGGAATCCTGCAGGCTCTCATCGATTTCCCGGATTTGTTTTTTTGACTCCTCTTGAGAATTGACCATTTCGAGGACTTCTAATGCCCGCTTTTTCTCTCCTTTTTTGTAGAGATAACGGGGTGTTTCCGGTACCAGAAAAAGAGTTATCAGAAACAGCAAGGAGGGAACTGCACCAGTGGCAAACATCCAGCGCCAGTTATTTTCACCAATGTCATTCAGCATATAATTGATAAGGTAGGAAATCAGGATACCTGTCACTATAAATAATTGATACATAGACACAAAACTTCCCCTGTAACGTTTTGGTGTTACTTCAGAAATATACATGGGAGAAACCGTAGAAGCAGCTCCCACGGCAATTCCTCCACAAATGCGGGCAAGGACCAGGGAATTAAGGTTGAAAACCAGGGCCGATCCAATGGATGTAAGCGCAAATAGAACAGCAACGATGATCAGGATTTTCTTTCGTCCTATGGCATCGGTGATTCTCCCGGCGACAGCGGCCCCGATAATGCATCCAAATAGCAGGGAACTATATGCCCAGCCTTCCTGAATATTGTCTAGCTCAAAGGTTTCAACCAGGTAGGGGCCTGCACCTGTAATGATAGCAATGTCAAAGCCAAAGAGCAGACCGCCCAGTGCTGCGACAATACTAATAAAAATTAGTCTTGTGAATTTTTTCATTGAAATAACATATATTGTAATCTGTATGAAATAATGCCATCATTATGAAAAATCATTCGTATTATTTACCAGCCATTTTATTGTCACTATTGTTTGCATACAGTTGCACAGATAATAAAACAGCATCAATCCCATCCTATCTGAAAGACTTCCAGCAGGAATATACCGAAAATCCACGAGAGACCAATTTAAAATGGTTCACTGATGCAAAATTTGGAATGTTCATTCATTACGGTTTATATGCCCAGCTGGCCAAGGGGGAGTGGGTACAATTACGGGATACCATTCCCGTGGCTGAATATGCCAAACTGAAGGATACATTTACGGCGGAGAACTTTGATGCGGATTTCATTACGGATCTGGCACTCAAAGCCGGGATGAAGTACATAACCATCACATCCAAACACCATGACGGATTTTGTCTGTTCAAGACTGAACAAACGGATTTTAACAGCCTGGATGCACCCTGCGGACGTGACCTGATGGGGGAACTGGCAGAGGCATGCGAGGAAAAAGGATTAGCATTGTTTTTATATTACTCCTATGCCGCTGACTGGAAACACCCTTACTTTTATGCCAGGGAAGCTGGCTGGCAAAATGCAAGGCCTGCTTATACCGAACCTCAACCTGAATACAAATTTCATAAAGATGAAGATTTCAGGATCTATGTTGACTATGTGCATGAACACATGAAAGAACTACTGACCCAGTATCCCACCATTGCAGGCATCTGGTTTGATCCCATCATGGGATTTTACAGCCGGCCCGACCTTTTCCCAATTGAAGAAACCTATGCCCTCGTCCGCTCTTTGAGTCCCCATGCACTGATATCCTTCAAGCAGGGTGCCAACGGTGATGAGGATTTTATGGCCCCGGAACGCAATGCATCAAAGAGGGTTGGAACCCAATTTGAAGTGGCGAACAGGGTATATGAGCTGAACAAAAACAGACCCCGAGAGATATGCACCACCCTTCAACCCCATGCCTGGGGATATAATAAAAGTGTGGACGGACAGCATGTCTCCCCCGATGAGGTTATGCAAATGCTGGAAGATGCCAAAGTCATGAATGCAAACCTTCTGCTGAATGTTGGTCCCAAAGCCGATGGTTCCATCCCTGAAGAGGATGTTGTCATTTTAACCGAGGTAGGGAAACGACTGGAATCGAAAGAATCCCTGTGATCCACCGCATCGACTGCAAGAGCATGATAATCCGTGAAGGCCAATGAGCTGGTAAAGGGGTACACGGACCTTACCCGTTGGGTTATGGGGAAAAGGAATCATAGAATATCACTCCAAATCCTCCATTGGGGATCAGGTAGCTTACAAAAGCTGTCTGGGTGTTAATATCCATTTCTTTACTTGTCACTTTTCCATCGGCATCATCTGTATACAGCTTGACTTTATAGTCTCCCTGTTTTAAAAAATCCAGCGATATAGATACTGTCTTCTCATTTCCGGCATTGATGCCGGCCAGGTACCAATCCTTTCCTTTTCGCCTTGCCAGCACACAGAAATCATCTGGATATCCCTCTATGAAATGGATATCATCCCAGGCGGTTGGCAATCCTTTCATAAATTCCCAGGCCCTGGTTTGGGCCATTCCTTCCGGGGTAGCTCCGATGTTCTGCCAGCCTGACTCAAAGACTACTGCCAGCGCCATTTGGTGTGCATCCGTTGTGGTCCGCTCAAAGCCGGGTTTCCCTGGCTGTGTGAAGGAGGAGGGTGTATAGTCCATGCTCCCGGCCACATTGCGGGTAAAGCAGAGTGTTGCATTGTGCTCCGGTGTAGGCATTCCCCTGGGGTAGGTATAACTTTCCTCACCCAGCACCCCTTCCCAGGTTGCAATGTGCGGCCAGCGGCGTTGCTGTCCCCTAGGAAGGGTAGCGCCATGGAAGCTTATCATGAGTTGTCTTCGGGCACATTCACGGATGATTATATCCCGGAATTGAAATCTTTCCTGGGAATCAGAATCCAGGAAATCAACCTTTATTCCGCTGAAACCATGTTGTTGGTAATAGCCTAAAATGCTGTCTCTTTTTTCCGATGTGTCCAGGTTATCCCAGTTGTCCCAGCCGGTTACCTTGATCCCCTTGCTGTTTGCGTAGGCGATAAATTCAGGGATCCACTGAATTTGCATCCATTCCGCAAAAGGCGTTCTGCTACCAGTGTCTATTCCAAATGCCAGGGCGTTATCAAATTCGATCCATTTCCAGCCCATCTCTGCTGCCAGATCAACAAATTCCTTCAGTCGTTCCATTTTGCTGTTTACGCCGTGATCAGAGAGCCAGGGGAAAGTAGACATGCCGGGTACGATCCATCTGGTATTTTCCAGTTCAGTTGGTGGATTTAAATTCAGGATCAGGCTGGATTCCACGATTGGTTTCAGGGTATTACCCACCATGATCACCCTCCAGGGGGTGGTAAGAGGCAGGTTTGAGTTTACCCCTCCATCCAGTCGGATACGAAGTAAGCTGGCGTCTTTAGCATCTTCATACAACCGGCATCCGCAGTAATCGCCATAGGTGGCAGCCTCAGTGATGAAAATCCATTGTCCGGAAGGTAATTGCGCCAACAAAGGGAAGGCAAAATCTCCGGCATAGGGTGCATGCCGGAATTGTTTCATGAAAAATTCCTCAAACCGGCTAAGCACCGGAGGTTCCGGGTTTTTGTGAATGGTATGTTGGGTGTAGTAGCGCTCATATTGTGGCGCATAATTTTGCAACCAGGCCTGTGAGCCTTCAGGAATCTGGAAACCTGATTGCTCATAAGTGATCGCTGTTTCTCCCGTTCCACTTATGTGATAGCGATAGGCTACACCCTCATCATACGCCCTCATGTGCAGTTCCATCCGATTCTGCTGTCCATTTATCAAAGTCAGGACAAGTTCATTGGCATGATTGATATGCATGGACTTTTTACCCACAGGCATGGCATATTCCTCATTGACCTCCCCCTGTTTTTGTTCAACATAACTGAGATTTGCCGTAAAGTCACCTGCAGAAGATCCCCTTCTTAGACCCAGAGGTGAGCGGGGCAATATTACTTTTCCTTCAAAATATACGGTGTAATAAAGGGAAGTATTTTCCTGGCTTTCACCTTGCGTTTGGTCCAAAGCGACGCTGAGCGCCAACTTGCCATCCGGTGATTTAACCTGCCAGTTATTTTGCTGATGGGCACAGGCATTTGCCAGCAGGCAGAGGATCGCCAGGCATAAAATGGGTGTTGTTGTTTTCATTATTTATTGATGGGTACCAGGCTTACTTCTTTCAAATTCATCAAAGAACAGCCGCCAAGCATTTTTGGTTTGATGGTCAGGGTTAAATCATATGTCACATCAAGTTCAACATTTCCCGCAAAGAAAGAATCATAAGTGTACCAGTCCCCTGTACTTTGCACTTTCCCTTCCAACATCTGGTTACCGAGCAAAATTTCAAATACATTATCCTCACATCCTGCAGGGGCCCCGTATTTAAGAAATACCTCATACCGGCCTTTACGGATACTGCGTACCGGCCATTCCATTGTATCATCCAGTTCGTTCCAGCTGGTCACATGATAACCCCTTATATTAAGGTCATGCCAGACGTTGTGAAATGAGTAGGCAAGTTTCTCCCCGGTTAATGTGGCCATATCCGGTGTCAGATAGGACCTGTATGAGGGATCAACAAGTATTGGTTTTTCTTCTGTCTTTAGCTCATCTTCATATTCAATGGAAATCACTGTATTATATTCATGAAAGGCCCCGGAAGGCAGTTGCGCGGCAATGATTTCTAATATCAGGTCTCCATCCTGATGCTTGAAGGGTAAAGGTTTTTGCCCCGGATCCGCCAACAGGTAAACTTTTTTAATCTTGCTAAGAATGCCGGGTATAACAAGCTCCCGGTTATCCGGCCATTCAAAAACATGCACGAATACTTTCCCTGGTTTAGCTGTGCACCTTCCGTTAAACGGCAGTCTTCCCAAGGGACTGGCGGTGGTTCCATAAATACTTTCCCCGTTTTCCCCCATCCATTTACCAACCTCCTGGAGGATCCTGACCGAAGCGGGAGGAATGATACCTTCGGCTGTTGGTCCCACATTCAACAGGTAATTCCCTCCCTTATGTGCTATATCTGCCAGGTTCTGGATGATGGTTTTGGCTGATTTCCATTCATGGTCATAATATTTATAACCCCAGGTATCATTTAAAGTCATGCATACTTCAAAGGTAGAGGACCCGCTTGGTATGTATTGCTCCGGCGTACCATAATCTCCCATATCGTTTCCAATACGATTGTTGATAATGATATCCGGATTTTGTGAGCGCACGGCTTTCAGGAATTTAAAACTTTGTTCCTGGCTGATTCCCGTGGGCACATCAAACCACATAATATATGGATCATAATTGGATACCAGCTCTTTCACCTGCGGCAATGACTTGCCGTCAATGTATATTGCTGACTGTTTCTTCGACCTGTCTGGGAAATCCCAGTTGTTGTCATGGTAAGGACCCCCGGAAGGTCCCGCAATTGCATGCTCTTCATGCCAGTCCCACCAGTGTGAGTAATAGAATCCGAGCTTGATGTCCTGCTTGAAGCAGGCAGCCTTGAGCTCTTTGCAAACATCCCGTTTAAAGGGTGTCCAATCAGCAATGTTATAATCAGTGATCCTGGAATCATACATGGCAAATCCATCACAGTGTTTGGCTGTGATGACCATGTACCTCATGCCGGCATCGCTGGCCAGTTTAGCCCATTCCGCTGCATTGAATTTAACCGGATTGAAGGTGCTGGCCATTGACTCATAATCCCCCCTGGGGATTTTCATATCAAACATAATCCATTCCCCGTTTCTCCCTCCTCTCTGGCCATTCCATTCTCCTGCCAGAACAGCATAGGGTCCCCAGTGAATAAACATGCCAAACTTGGCTTCATTCAGGTTTTTAAGCCTCTCCGCTTTGCCCGTCATGTATTGATCGATGTCAGCCTGCGGGATCTTTACCTGAGCCATGGATAATGGCATGAACATAAGAAAAGAGATCAATAGCAGAAAACATCTGTTTGGTTTCATGAATGCTTTGTATTTCAGATTCATAGGTTTTATAGTAGTACTATTTCCTTGATGGCTGGCTTTTCTTTTGACTTATTGATAGATAACCTGAATACCTGACCTTTTACAGGCTCTAGTTGGAAATCAAGTTTTTCGCCAATTTGCTGTCCGGAATAAATGACAGACCATCCTTTCCGGGTTTGTACACTGATCTCAAATGCCTCTATATTATTACCATCTTCAAAGACTACCATCCGTGAAACTTCAGCCTTCTCTCCAAGGTCTATTTCTATCCAGGGACTTCTTTCTTTTCCCTCCTGTCTCCAGCCATATCCTGTCCAGTCTCCGTCCAACACATTACTGGCTTTCCAAAAATAGTGGCTGGATTCAGATGAAGCCGTGGCTGATTTTTGATAGCTTAATGATTCAGGGTTTACTGCGGTGACGGGCATATCCATGGCATCACCCTCAATTTCTATCTGGATGATTGCATCTATCTCATTAATGGCAGATCCAGGTATGCTCAGAAGCAGATCCTTCCCTTTGATCTCATAATTAATTTCGCCCCCGGTAAGCATTGAAACATCCTTGATCCTGACACCATCCAATGGAAGCCTTAATGTGGGAGAATCACCGAACCAGTTAAGCAAATGGACAAAAATCTTATTCCCTTTTCTCGTACTGACACCCCAGTCTGTAGGTTTATAAGGCCCGCCGCGGGTACCATAAATAGTCTCTCCATATTTATCCAGCCATTGTCCCATCTCCTTAATGCGGTCTACCTGACGCGGTTCAATGCGTCCGTCAGGCATGGGCCCGACATTAAACAGGAGGTTACCATCACCTCCGGCTGCCCTGATCAGGGTTTGGATGCACTGGGTTTTTGATTTCATGTCATCCTTGGGTTTCCAGGCCCATTGCCGGCCAATGGTCATGCAGGTTTCCCAGGCCGGATCATTTTGAAAAGTACCAATGCGTTGCTCAGGTGTGCCAAAATCCGCCGCCAGGCAGGTCCGGTTATTGACCACAATCCCAGGTTGCAACTCCAGTACCATATTGATCAGGTTCTCTGCATCCCATATGGCAGGGTCACAGCTTCGGCTGCCGTCTTCAGCTACCATTCCCCCGAGATCAAACCACATTATATCAATCTTGCCATACATGGTCAACAATTCACGTACCTGCCCATGCATCATTTCAAGAAACTGATCATGATTGTCTGAAAGAAAATTCTCATCGTACCAGTCCGGCAGGGAATAATAAAAACCTAGCGGCATGTTTTGTTTGTGACAAGCCTCGGCTAGTTCTTTTACAATATCTCTACCAAAGAGGGCATCCTCAGATGTGGACTTATAATCTGTGTACTTCGTATCCCAATTGCAAAATCCATCATGATGCTTGGTAGTGAAGACCATATATTTCATGCCTGATGCCCTGGCAATCTGCACCCATTCTTCTGCATTATACAGGGAAGGATTCCAATGTTTATAGAGATTATCGTAGATCTCCAGGGGTGTCTCACCAGTCCCCTGCCTGCCCCTTCGTTCACCTCCCCGCGACCAGCCTATTTCCCTGCCGGTCAGACTTACAGGTCCCCAGTGTATAAACATCCCGAATTTTGCATCGCGGAACCATTCAAGGCGTTGGGACTGGGTATCAAAGAAATCCTGATTTTGAGCTTTCAAGGAAATTGAAAAGCCCAACATCATAATAAGGCTTAAACCGCAGAAAAGATTTTTTTTCATTTTCAATTGAATAATTCATTTAAGGCAATGGCGCCTGTATATGAAATGATGCATGCAAAAACAAAGGCGGTGATCATACCCAAATTGAGCAGAAAACCTGCCTTATGCTTTCCCATGAGTCTCTTATTGTTGACAAGAAAGAAAATCCCGCCTATGACAATCGGTAACACAAAGACTGATGCCACCTGTGTAGCTATCTGGGCAACGATGGGATTAGCACCCATAATTGGGACTGTTAGTCCGAAGACACAGGCAACAGCTGTGATTACCCTGAACATTTTTGAGTTGGTATCAAATTCCCCGCTCCTGTAATCAGCTATGAGAAGGGGTGCAACCATAAGTATAGGGAAGATGGATGAGAGGCCTGCAGATAGTGTTCCCACCATGAAAAGGGCCACGGCAAATTTACCTGCAACCGGTTCCAGGGTATATACCATGTCGAGTACCTTCTCAACTGTTTTCCCCTGGTAGAACAGGGCCCCCATTGCTGCAGCCATGATGGATAAATTGATTACCAGCATGAGCAAGGCCGAGATCAGCGCATCGCGGGACTGATCCTTTACATTATCGGCATTCCAGCCTTTTCCTTTGAGCAGAAGGGGCCTGACCACAAAAGTTGGTGCGGCCATGGTTGTCCCTACAAATGCTGCCACCATCAACTTTCCACCGGGCACTTTCGGAATGGAGGGGATTAATCCCCTGGCAATACTCCCGAGGTCGGGTAACACAATGAACATCGACACGATGAATGATAATCCCATAATGGTGACAAAAACTACGAGTACCTTTTCGAAAAACGAATATTTTCCCACCAGGAGTAAGCCGTACATTATTATGATCAGCACAATTGCCAGTCCCAGGATACCCCAATAGCTATTCTCAGGAAGTGTTGGAAGGAATAGGCGTAAAACCTCGTAGATCCCATGTGAACTGAGCCCGAGGATGCCTGTCAAAGCATTCCACTGGGCAACGATGATGCCCACCATTACCACGATAGCAAGGAATTTGCCCCCCTTCAACCTGGTCTTGAAACTGTGTATGGAGGTGCCCCCGGTAATAATGGCATACCTTCCATAGGCCTCCATCAGCACCCAGGCATACAGGCAGCTGAGCAGAAGGACCCATAATAATTGCATCCCGAACTGGCTTCCTGCTTTTACCATGGATGTGACACTTCCCGTGCCTACGGTATAACCTATACAGAATATGCCCGGACCAATGCTTAACATGGCCAGCCATATCCTTCGGGGGAATGATTTTCCGGGAGGATTTATCATCTGTTGTAGTGGTTGAAATTGCCCAGTGCTTCTGACACTTTCAGTGCTCTTGTATAAACATTTAGCATCGTGATATCTCCATTCAAATGCTTACCCATGGTCCAATTGGCTGCTCCGTTTACTTCATGAAGGTAAGGATTGAACCGGCCCCAGCCAAATTGCCTGTCTTCACCACCGTCACAGAGGATACCATCTATCACGAACATAATGATTTTCGGTCCCCCGTCAACAATAACACTCATATAATGATCCTTATCAGCCTCCAACATTCCTTTATCACAATCCCAGGTAGAGATCGTCCGGCCATCACATATACTGAGTCTGATCGTTTTCTCATCTGTGGTATATAGCTGCAGGCCTTTCCCGAATTCATTACGGGTATCGATCAGGACTTGTCCAGGTCCCAGATCATCCAAACGGAAGGCAAAATCAAAGGTAAATCCTGAACGGATATGCATTCCTCCATGGTCCTCCCTGCCAGGGTCGTGAACATAGAAATGATCAAATTGGACACCTTCTTTTTGCTCGGGCAATTGGACTTCACTCAAATCCCATTCAATGGCCAGGTCATCAACCGTTTTTTGCCGGTTGTCAAACTGGCTCCAGAGTCCTTGCAACAATCCCTCTTCGATCAGGTGTACCCGGGCGATGTCTTTTTGTGTTTCGGTAATATAATAATTGCCATTGTCCTCCACCAGGTCAGGATAGCTCATGCGGATGAGGGGATCATCATCATACAACAGGATCTCAGGTTGGGTCCATTCAATGACCTTCCCTGCTGGCCCCTCCTTCTCAATACCGCCCACTATCCATGCCGGATTCCTGTCCTGGAATCCCTGGGTCCGGGCCCGGGGATGTTCCCGGATAAACCTGCCACCGTGATTGTGGAACCAGTATAGATATTTGCCATTCTCACATCGCCAGGCAAAATTGGCTGCCCGCGGATGTTTTACCAGCCGGCCATTAGCATACCTTAAATATGCTGGAGTATCCCAGGTAAACCCGCCATCCCGGCTGTAGGTATAAACAGGATGGCCATCGATGGTACGGTAAACAGAATAGATCGAACCATCACTCAGTACCGAGTAACTTTGCTCGGCAGATATGGGGCCACCTCCGGGCGGTGTCCTCAAGCCAATATCACCATCCGGCAATGTTTCCCAACTCAAATTCTCAGGATCCTTTTCAGTCAAAATATTCGGACTTCTCAACAATACCCCTTCATTGGAAGTAAAAAATCCGTCACCAAAACCACCCACCTTATGCAGGGATACATATCCCGCTCCTTCCAGGATAAAAGGTTTCCCAACATTCCAGAAAAACTGGATTTTCCCTTCATAGACATTGTTGCGGTCTGTTTCAAACTCACGTACAGGAATGGAATAGCGTTCCGGCGACCAGCTTATTCCATGATCATCGCTGTACCTGAATACAAAGTAGCCCTGGGAATCCACTCGTTTGATAGTGCCGGTGGGTGAAAAGTTGGGATCATCCAATTGAATTTCCCGGATATTATCCGTGTTGTGGTTATAAAATGCATAGATCCTGCCCGAAGGGATTTTAAGCATAACGGCATAAGAAGCTTCTGGGCCATCAGGAGCTTCTAACGGGATGAGGCTTGACCAGGTTTTACCCTGATCGGCACTTCTTGTTACAGCCACGTATTGTCCTGATTGTCCTTCCCTGCCAGAACCTGTTGTAAGAATGCATAACCATGCCCCGTCGTCAGTTTTCACAATGTATGGTTGGTCGCTGTATGACTCGTCGGGGATGATCAGGCCGTTCCGGATGTTTCTCCAGTCTGGTGCCTGTCCCAATACACCGTTTATTGAGAATAGCGTGAAAAGAAGGATCAAACTTCTACCCAACAAGGAATGCTTTTTTATGGCTGGCATCCTAATCAATCCTGGTGATCTTCAGTAAAAGCGGGAAATACCTTTTTCCCTTTACCGTGTAAAAGGGGACCAGGTCAACATCCATTCCAGGCAAAAACACATTTTTCATGATGAGCTTATCCGTTTTATCCTGATCGAAAGATTTCTGTTGGATCTGTGTCCCGGCCTCAAGGTATAAAGTCCCATTTCCCTCAATCGGTTTCACAAATAGATACTCTACATCATAGGTCCCACGCTCTATGCTAACCACCCATTTCCCGTTTGGGCCTTCCTGGGTCCACAATCCCCGTTCACCTGCAGCATCATTCCGGTTTAAATAGACCGGGTTTTCATGCTCGGTTCCAATCGAGATCCGTGGCTGGTTTACCAGATGAGGCGAAGCAACCAGGTCATAGTAATATGCGTCCAATTCATTTTTGAGTTCCAATGCAAGGCTTTCTTTCTTACCTACCAGGTTATCGAGTTCATAGGGATCAGATTCAATATTAAAAAGCTGAAAATCATTTATCTCCGCATCATAGGATGTGTGGCCCACAAGTTTGTAAGGGCCTTTTTGTAAGGCAATATTGTTGTACAATTCCGGGTATCTCCGGGTCCAGTAAAAGAACAGTGACCGGTTTTCCCAGTCAACCGTTTGTCCACTTATCAATGGCAGAAGATCCCTGCCATCGATCTTTACACCTTTTGGCAGAGGGGCTTTACATATGGAGGCAATCGTTGGTAAAATATCTATATGGGCAGTAGTGGTGTTAATATCTGTATCGCCTTTCCATTCCCCGGGGTACTGTATGAAAAAGGGTACACGGACCCCACCCCGGTATACAGAACCCTTCCTGCCTCTAAGTCCCGCAATATATCTCCTTTGTTGTGGCCCATTGTCGGTCATGAAAATGATCACCGTATTATCATCAATGCCCATATCCTTCACTTTTTGAAGCAGCCTACCAACATTATCGTCTATGTTGGTAACCATGGCATAAACCTTTCGGGCATCTTCCTTATCTTTTTCAGTCATTTCAGGGAAAGGCCTGTCATCCCCGTCAAATCCTTTGGTTGGATCCACATCCTTGTACATCTGGTAATATTCATCCGGCACCTGCAGTGGCGTATGCGGTGCATTAAAAGCCAGGTAGCAGAAGAAAGGGCCTTCCTTTTGCTGCTCAATAAATTTGATGGCTTCCCCGGTGAAAATATCAGAGCAATAGCCTTGGTATGATTCCTGTTGATCGTTATGCCAGAGAACTGGGTCAAAGTAGCTCTTGTCAAACTTTACATAGGTGGTAAAATCTCCAGGCTGACCCATGCCTCCGGCCAGGTGGATCACTGACTCATCAAAACCCTGGTCGCCCGGCCTTGAAGGATAATTATCCCCCAGGTGCCACTTTCCAAAAGCTCCCGTTTTATAACCCACTCCTTTTAAAACTTCAGCAATGGTGATCTCATCAGTTGACATTATGGCCCCTCCGTTATAGGTGTCGTGTACCCCTGTCCTAAGAGAATACCTGCCCGTCATCAGGCTGGATCGTGTAGGTGCACAAACCGGAGACACATAAAAATTATTCAAACGTACACTGACTTCTGCCAGCTTGTCCAGGTGAGGCGTTTGAACAATGGGATTCCCGTGATACCCCAGGTCCCCATACCCCTGGTCATCAGTAATTATGAGGATGACATTGGGTCCCTCGTTTGTCTGGCAGATGCCGGGGAGAGCAATAAAAGTCAAAAATATTAACAGTAGTTTCCTCATGATGGTTGATTTTTTAATTCCAAAATTAATAAAGCAGGATGGTATGTTCGATGGGACCATGGGCGCCTATGACAAGGGCCTGTTCTATATCAGCCGTCTTTGAGGGGCCGGCGATGAAAACACCAAAGCCAGATTTCTCCAGATCAACCTGCTTGTATGCTTCATGCATATCTGGAAGAATTTTTGCCTTTTCAAGAACCAGGACCAGGTGAATTGTCAGGAAAGGTAATTTTCTGATATGCATATCATGCTCATCTATCCATACGGCCCCATTCTCAGCCACGCCCAATTGTCCCTTGATCACCACCATATCCACCTTGTCAGGATCATCTACAGGTGTGGAGGAGCCATCCTTCCCTTCCAAATGCTGTAAGAAGTCAATTACTGATTTCCCATTTTCTTCCTGCTGCTTGATCCATACATCCACTTTTTCAAGGCTGTCAAAGTTTTCAACTTTGGAACCTGCACCTGTGGCCTTGTCTGAAAATGCATGCATCAGGTCCTTATTTCCTTCTATTAAGATCTTCCGGGGAGCAGGCAGATCTGCAGGAGGCGGTTTGTTCTTCGAGATGCTATTTAAAATTTCGGCCTTGCTCATGATTTTTTACGGTTTTCACTGTACCACTCCTGGAAACTTTGCCTTGGTGGTGCTGGCAGGTCCCGGGACCGTCCCCAGAGATTCAGCCTATTGTATACCAGGAAGCGTGGAGTGATCCTCAGGGCTTTACGGGCAAATTTTCCGGATTTATGATAGAGCCGTGGCCGGGCCAGCACGCGACCCATAACCCGGAGTCCCCATTTTTTTGTACCCGAAAGCTGGTGCTGTTCATTTACCTCCTGCCGCCACTGGTATAATTGCTCATGGATCTCAATTTTGACGGGACAGACATCGGTACAGGAACCACATAAACTGGAGGCAAAAGGGAGATCGGAGTATTGTTTAAGATCGACACGTGGTGTCAGGATAGATCCTATGGGTCCGGGGATGGTATACCCGTAACTATGTCCCCCACTGAGCCTGTAAACCGGACAGGTGTTCAGGCAGGCACCACAGCGAATGCATTTGAGGGCCCTCCAGAATTTATCTTTACCCAGGTGTTCCGAGCGTCCGTTATCAACAATGATCAGGTGGATCTCCCTGTCCTTTGCTGGTTTTTGAAAATGCGAGGTATAGGTGGTTATGGGTTGACCGGTGGCACTGCGGGCCAATAAACGGAGAAAAACAGCAAGGTGTTCCTTGCTGGGAATTACCTTTTCTATACCCATGGAGGCAATGTGGATGCTGGCGTGGTGAACGCCCATGTCTGCATTACCCTCATTGGTACATACTGCAAATCCTCCACTTTCAGCAATGGCAAAATTTACCCCCGTCATGGCAACCTCTGCAGAAACAAAGTGCTCCCTGAGATGTATCCTTGCTGCTCCCGTGAGGTATTGTGGATCACAGTTGCCAGGCTCTGTATCAAGTTTTCTCTCAAACAGTTTTCCGACTTCTTCTTTTTTCAGATGGATGGCCGGTAATACGATATGGCTGGGATCCTGGTCTGCAAATTGAATGATGCGCTCACCAAGATCCGATTCGATTACATCGATCCCTTTTTCCATCAGAAAAGGATTCATGTGGCATTCTTCGGTCAGCATGGACTTGCTCTTCACCAGCTTCCTGACACCGGCTTGTTGAAGGATCTCAAGAACAATATTGTTATGTTCCTGCGCATTTACTGCCCAGTGGACATGGATCCCGTTTTTAAGCGCCTTGCTTTCAAATTCCTCCAGGTATTTATCCAGGTTGGAGAGGGTATGCTCCTTAATGGCAGACGCCTGCTCTCGAAGATCTTCCCAGTCCGTTATCTCATCTTTCTGGACATCCCTTTTTTGGCGCACATACCAGAGTGCCTGGCTATGCCACTCGGTCCGGGGACCATTCCTCAAAAACTCTTTGGCAGCCCGGGCATGTTTCATGATATGGCTGTGTTTAATATTTCAGCAATATGCATTACCCTGAGCGGTTGATGATTTCTTTTGATAACTCCTTCCATGTGCATCAAACATGACATATCTATAGCTGTAATGATCTGCGCCCCATTTTTCACATGGTCATGAATGCGATCCTTTCCCATCTGGGCAGATACAGCTTCTTCAAAAACGCTGAATGTCCCTCCAAAACCACAACATTCATCCGTACGGTCCAGGTCAACCAGGTGAATATCCTTCAGGGAGGAGAGTAGACCCCGCGCCTTGCTGGAAGCATCTCCTGCCAGCTCGCTTGACTTTCCATTCCTTAATCCGCGTAATCCATGGCAGCTTTGATGCAGTCCCACTTTATGAGGGAAATGTCCATCCAGTTTCTCAATCTTCAATACATCTGTCAGGAATTCAGTCAATTCATAGATATGGTCTCTTACATGGAAATATGCCTCATCATGCAATGATTCAGGCACATGCTCCTTAATGTGCAGGACACAACTTCCGGATGGACTGATAATTGTATCATAGGAGCTGAACAACTGTATAAAATGGCTGCAGATCTCCGTGGTCTCCTTTTCCATACCCGAATTGGCCAGGGGCTGCCCACAGCAGGTCTGATTTGCAGGGGATTCGATTTCAACTCCCAGCTTCTCCAGCAATAGTAAAGTGTCGATCCCCACCTGTGGATAGAACTGGTCAATGTAACATGGAATAAAAAGACCTGCCTTCATAAGGTTAAACTTGAAAAATTATCCAGCAACAAGACAAGATAAGTAAAATTTCCTGGTCTAAATAATACCAATAATGTATCCCCTCTAATTTAGGCACATGAGTGAAATTAACTGAGGTTTTATTTTATTTTATTGTAATTTTATGGAATTAATCTGTCATGATAAAATCAAGTTACATAAGGGAAGAAAATAATAATTATCAATCATAAAAAATTCCGAGATGAGAGCATTACTAAAACTTTTACTAATAACCATTATTTTGAGTACCGGATGGATGGGGGAAATTCAGGCGCAGAAAAGCAAAGACAACAAGCTGAGCAAAGCGGAGAAAAAGGAAGGATGGATTCTGATGTTTAATGGCAAAAACACCAAAAATTGGAGAGGATGGCAAAAGCCAGATCCCCCAGGGGTCTGGTCTGCTTTGGATGGGACTTTGTTTTGCAAGGCATTGGAGAATGATGAAGCCGAACCCGGACAAAAAGGATATATTATTTACGACGGGCAATTCAGCAATTTCCATTTAAAGGTAGATTGGAAGATCTCCGAAGGCGGCAATTCAGGAGTATTTTACCTGGGAGCTGAGGAAGGTTATGAGTCCATTGTTAACACTGCACCTGAATTACAGGTCCTGGACAATGAACGCCATCCGGATGGAAAAAAAGGTAAAAATGGCAACCGCTTATCAGGTGGGCTGTATGACCTGATCCCTGCGGTTCCCCAGAACGCAAATCCGGCAGGTGAATGGAACAGTGTGGAGGTCATTGTAAAAGATGGGCATGTGAAACATATCATGAACGGGGAAGAGGTCCTGAGTTTTCAGATGTGGACAGAAGAATGGAAAGAACTGGTATCTGGCAGTAAATTTCCAAAGATCAGGGAAGATTGGCACGATGTGCCACGGGAGGGAGTTATCGGGCTGCAGGATCATGGTAATGAGGTCTGGTTCAAAAATATTAAGATCAAACAACTCTAGATAATTCCTGATCTCTGTCTGGTTCACAATGTTTGCAGGTAGGCATTTAATGCCCTGAGGTCATTTGATGACAAAGGTTCCTGAAGTCCATGCATCTCCGTATCGAATAGCTCTTCCAGGGTAGCATATTTTCCATCATGCCAATATGGTCCTGTTCGCCAGAGTTCAACCAGTGTTGGTGTATCCCATTGGAGGTTTTTATCCTCTCCCAGGGGATATGAGTTCAGGTCCGTATAGAGTGGTGCCGGGTGACATTCGTTACATTTTAAGGATTGATATAGAGCTTCCCCTCTTTCATGATCTTTGGATGACGCCGGGTAGGGACTAACAACCGGCTCCAACCCCATCAGGTAAGCGTCCACAAGGGAAGAATACGCTTCCGGAACGGCTGCGAACTGTATGTATTTGAAACCTGACCTGACCGCCAATTTCGCATGGGATCTGACACCCAGCGACATGACTGGTGGGGTTTCATGCGACAATAGCATGCTTTTTACATTCTTCGGGTTTCCTATCCCATCATTTAATAAATCCCAGTTAAGCCCGTCAACCCTGGCATCAGGATGACATGAAACACAGCTTTGCCAGGATTGAAAACAAAGGGAAGCATCGTGAAAATACATTTCCCCAAGCAATTCACCCGATAGCTTGCCACCTCCAAGCGGGATGTTCTGTTCCTTGAAGTTTTCAAGGTTGATTATACTCAGGTTATCGGAAAAATAATTTGCCACAAACAAGGATTCTCCCTCAGACAAAATTACCCGTGGTCCATTTCCTTGCAGTGCCAGGCGTTTCCGGTATGGATATATAAACCCGAGGTTCTCCGAGGAGGCAAAATCTGTATTGCTGCTGTTGGTCATGCTGAGGACATTTTTCATTTTCCCCCAATCGATGATACTGATCTCATGTGTTCCGGCATGCGATACAAATATTCTTTCTCCATCAGCTGAAAAATCAAGGTCCCATGGATTTGCAGCACCATGGTCAATGTCATCGAGGAGGATGGTTTGCAGGCATTTCATCATTTCCACATCTATGATGGAAAAAGCATTGGTATTCATCCATCCCCGTTCAAGCTGAGTAGGCGGCAGAAGGTACCTGGCTAGTATGTGGGTCACAAAAAGATACTTCCCCTCCGGTCCAAGCGTAATGTCCTTTACACTGGAGCTGCCATTGGGTAAAAGAATTGAATTAGTGACCTCAAAACTGTCCAGGTTTATAACTGAAATTTTCGCGGCAACATGATCTTCAGTCGAAGCCATTTCAGGTAAGTGGTGTGCCACAAACAGTTTATTTTTATCAGGGACTAAGGCCATTGCCATGGGTTCTCGTCCCACCTTAACCGTCTTTTTAACCTGGAATTTATCCTTATCCAGGAAGGTTATTTCCCCGGGGAAGCGATTACAGATAATGATATACTTCTGGCTTTCTGTGATGGCAGTAGGGGAATGTCCTGCATGAATTGTCTCTTTCCTTTTCAGGTTCTTCAGGTCATAGACCAGCAAGCGACCATCCGCCATTCCCTGGCTGACAAGTAAAGTTTTCTGATCCCCAGTAAGGAAAATATTATTCGGGTGGTCAGAGAGAGGGACCGTTTTGACAATGGTATTTTTTCCTATATCAAATACATCAATTCTTCTCCCGTGGTATTCTGCGATATAGAGTCTTTTCTGGACGGGAGAATATACCATGTCCACAGGTCCCATGAAAGCCGGATCGTCTTTCCTGGAATTCCCCAGGCAGAAAAGGATAAGGGCAAGAGCAGGCAGGAATAAGTATTTAGCGCGAACCATGGAATTCTTTGATTTCAGCTACAACACGAAAACCTACATTGTACACTCTCTGCCATTCGGGGTATGATAATCTGTAAGCACTCCTGGCCCTTTTAGGGTGATCATAAAATGATCCTCCCCGGGCGATCTTTTCACCCTGTACGGAAGATTCCAGCACCCATTCCGCAACGTTTCCATGCATATCGAATAGTCCCCAGTTATTCGGCAGGAATGATCCAACCGGGGAAGTCACAACAAAATGATCATTATGGGTAGTATCAGCAAGATCAGCCCCGTCCATTACAAAATGTGTAACACCGCCTGATTTAAATAAGGATGGACCAAAAGATCTGTCCCCGAGGTTAGCCCAGGGTGAGAAATCATCTGAAACATCCCCGTAGAACAATGGTGAATCACTACCTGCCCGGCAGGCATATTCCCATTGCTGTTCGGAAGGAAGACTGAATTTCATCCCTGTTTTATCAGATAACCATTCACAGAAGGCTATAGCCTCCTTCCAGGCAACTCTGAGGACAGGCTGGTTATCTGCATCCAGTGGTAATCCCCTGTCATCAGTCCTGGCATGGCGCTTTCCATAAAAACGGCTATCATGTTGATCATTGAATTCCTGATACTGGGCATTGGTAATTTCACAGCTGGCCATCCAGAATGGCTTATCGATTTCAATTTCCCGTTCCGTCCACTCATCAGGGAAACCCTTTACATCACCCATAACAAATGTACCCGCAGGTATTTTTACCAGGTTGATTTTGATCCCATCCCCCAATGTTATTTCATTTTCATATTTACCCAAACTCTTTTGCTGCTGCCTGGCTTCTTCGGGAGAGATTGGCCAGCCCTCCATTGTCAATGCGGCCGGCCTTTTCATTTTGTTTCTTGGAGCAGGCGTTTCATCGTATGCCACTGTGAGGGGAACTATTTCCGGATCTATGGCCTGTCCGCCATGACTTACAGAAAGCTCAAAACGCCGTTCACAAACGTCATCCTGCACCGGGTAAACATCATTCCATGTACCGTGGCAAGGACCGTTCAGATCGATCCAGGTATAGAGCCTGTCCCAGGCCTCCTGGTTCAGATCCACTCCATGATGTCCCTTTTTAAGGATTTGGACTAGCGGGCTTGTTCGGGAATGATATTCTCCAGGGGTCAGCAAGTTGACCTCATCTTCAATACTAACTCTTCTGATATATGGTATCAGGGCATCATAGGCAGGCGTATATTTATTGTAGCCATTTGTTTCTTCCTTCATCACAGGATGCATTCGATTAACACCCAGGTTTGAAAGTAATTTTCCCTGGTAATCCGGAAAGAAATGTTCCGGCCGCAGATCCGGTATGGATTTCCTTTTTCCGTCATGGCAGGAGATACAATACTTATTCAGCACTGGTTGTACTTCCCGTTCGAAATCAAATCCCCTGGGATCTCCATACCAGTTTTCGATTTCCCGGGGTTGTTTGCCTGCGGCCTGGGCATAAACAGAAGGGGCAATCTCATCGGGACCCTCATGGCAACCAACACAGGACATGAATTCTCCCGGCATGGCGGTTACCCAGCTGCGCATTAACTGGACTGCTGCACCCTCTTTATCCAGTGGCTGGAAAGCAATGGGCATGTTGGCGGGGACTTTGAACATGGCGGATCCATCCTCCTCAACAGGGACTGTACCCACTATCTGCATGGCTTCCCATGGGCCACCATAGCCTATCTTATCGGGACCGGCCATTCCATAAAAGCCATAATTATAAGCCATAACCCTGACCTTTTTAATGGTGCCCTCAGGAACCCCTTTGAGTCCCAGTCCTGCGTATACATTATGAATATAAACCGTAGCATCATCCTCTGACAAGTTAACTTTGTTTGGAATTACGGGCGGTACTACCTGGCCCCTTATGGGTATAGGTTCAAGCAATGCATGGCCTGGCAATTCCTCTATCAATACAAGGTTATCAAAGACATCAGCCAGGTATATCCCTACACTATTAGTGTTCTCATTCCAAGCTGAGACTAAGAAATATTGATCATTCAAAGGATAAGGTGTAGCAAATTTGGGCCAATCCTTTCCTACAAGGTCATCATAGTATTCTGGAGTGATTCCTTCTCCCTTCCCTGATATCCTGGCTACCAGTCCCTCATCTTCATGCCATCCCTTTTTGGTGTCGACTACAACCAGTTGCCCCATTCTCGGGACCCCGTGATATCCTGAAAGTATGCTGACGAGCTTACCCGGACTTCCAGGTATCTCCCTTGAAAAATAGATGGAATTGGGAAACCAGGAGTTGGAACCATAGATGGCACGTTGTGCTGTCCCATCAGGATTCATGACCATCTGCTGGCGAAAGTAGATATGGGCGATGCCGGTATAATCCCAACGGTTGAACAGGATCTGCCCGTTACCCAGGACAGCAGGATGAAAATCATGATCCTGGTCGTAACATAAGCGGCGCATTTCTGAACCGTCCTCTTTCATTACATAGAGGTTACTGACCCTTCTTATTCCGTGCCAGCAGGGGACAGACTGGTAATTGGCCGTGGATCCGAATACAACATTCCCGTTTGGCAGGTAGGCTGCATCGAAACAATCCACATCCAAAGGTGCTTTCGATACCTGGCGGAGTTGGCCAGATCCCAGGTCCAATTCCATGACTTTCCAGTTCAATGAGTCGGATTGGGTGAACAGCATCCTGTCAGCATCCCAATGCAAGTCCATTTCTCCAGCGTATCCATTATCAGCAGGTTTGAAGACAGTCTCCATCCTTCCTTCATCTTTGAAACCTGATAGGACAGCCAGTTCATTTTCAAAACCGTTTTTAGGAAGGCTGGAATTGCACTCATGGTTTGTAGGGAAGCCGAAACGGACAATTTTTTTAGTCTGGATGAGTTTGTCCCAGCCTGTCAGATCGATCTTCCTTTTGACCAGCAGGATCTCATTGAAATCAATTACCGGTGAGGAAAGTAAGGCCTTCTTTTGTAAGTCAATTAAATGCTTGTATGCTTCATTTATTCCATCCTTATTATTCCCTCTCATTTCAGCCAGATACATGGTCTGAATTTCTTCCAGTTCCTTGATGTAAGCGGTTCCATCTTTAAAATCAGAACCGTATTCCTTCAAGATGTTTTCCAGTGAAGTCCTTGTTGTATGTATACGGTACAGCACACTATCCCGCCTGTACATTTCCGCAGTGCCTGGAGGTTCTGGCACGGCCTTCGTGAAGGCAAGTATCAGGATGATGCCAACCGCCGGGATCCATCTAATCCATTTAAATTTTGCCTGCATGGATACTGATATAGAGGTCACATTTGCCATTTGCAAGGCAAGATAGCTGTTTTCAGTTGAACCCTAAATAAGTTTTTCTAATGTTTCAACACATGGGAGATTTTTAGAATTCTTATAAAGAAGGCCAGGAATGAACCGATTTAGTCCTTTTGCCAAGTATGATTTTTACGTGATCAGAACATAAATCAGTTAAATAGTATTCAATGTTCTTGTTAACAAATTTGTTAACTTTGTGATGTTACGAAGAATTACATTTCATAATTATCATTTTGTAGAATTCTATGAAGATCTTGATTTGAAGATTCAGGAGAAAATTGAGTATATATTTTATATCATTCGGAATAGTGAGATTATTCCTTCAAAGTTTTTCAAGTCTTTAGAAGGTACCAATGGATTATATGAAGTCAGGATTCAGTATAGTAGAAATTCTTTCCGGATTTTCTGCTTCTTTGATAAAGGTTCTCAGGTAGTTTTATTACATGGTATTCAAAAAAAGAGTCAGAAAATTCCTAATAAAGAAATTGTCAAGGCAGAGAGGTTAAGAAAAGAGTATTTTTATGAAAAAGGTTTAGAGTCATGAATGATTTGAACAATATCAGAAGTTTCGATGAATTACTTGATGCAAAATATGGGAAAGTTGGTACGAGCAATAGAACTGACTTTGAGTATAAAGCCAAGGCTTTTATGATAGGTGAATTACTTAAAGATGCCCGGAAACAGGCCAAAATGACACAAGACCAGCTTGCTTTCAAAACCGGGACAAAAAAAAGCTATATCTCAAGGCTGGAAAATGGGAAAATTGATATTCAATTGTCGACTTTATTTAGGATATTCGAAGAAGGTCTTGGGAAAAGAATAATTCTAACACTAGGTTAAAATTATTTTGCTCAATGAAAAGACATAATCTCAACCTGCTGACCCTCCTTTCTTTTGCATTTCTTTTTCAATCCTGTCAGCCAGATCTTCCGGAATCATTTAATTTGAAAAGTGCAAAAAAATTGGAGAAAGAGGCATGGAAAAGATTACCAGGCATTCTTGAAAGGATTAATCCACCAGATTTTTCACAGCCACAGGAGGTGGTAACGATATCTGAAGAAAATAATGACTCAACAAAGGATTTCTGTGAAGCCTTCAACAAGGCAATTAGTGAATTGTCAGGCTCGGGAGGAGGCAGATTAATTGTACCACCTGGACAATATTTCATCGATGGCCCCATCCATTTAAAAAGTAATATTAACCTGCATATTGAAGAAGGGGCAAGGATATTTTTCAGCCATAATCCGGATAGCTACCTGCCTGCGGTTAAAGTACGCTGGGAGGGAACAGTCTGTTATAATTATTCTCCCCTGATCTATGGATATCAGCTGGAAAATGTGGCCATTACCGGGAAAGGCATCATTGACGGAGCGGCAAAGGAATGGTCAATAGAATGGAGAAAGCATCAGAATCCGGACAAAACACGACTTCGCCAGATGGGCAACGATACGGTCCCGGAACAGGAACGGGTGTTTGCGAATGGGTACCTGGATCTGGACGGGGATGGTGAAGATGATGGATATGGAGACGGGATGCAACATTACCTGAGACCTACCCTGATAGAACTTTACGAATGTAAAGGAGTGTTGATTGAAGACCTGACCCTGCGCGATAGCCCGATGTGGACCGTCCATCCTGTATTCAGCAAAAACGTTACCCTCAGGAATCTAAAAATCTACGGCGAATCATTGAATGATGACGGGATTGACCCTGACAGCAGTGAGGATTTACTGATTGAGGGTTGTGAGATCAGGACCCATGATGATGCCATTTCCATCAAAGCCGGCCGTGACCAGGATGCATGGGATCGTCCCGGCAGCAGAAATATCATCGTGCGAAACAACCATCTTCTCAGCGGTGTCAATGCCTTATGCATAGGATCTGAGATGTCAGGTGGAGTCGAAAACATTTATATATATGACAATTACATTGCCGGTGGAAAACATGCCCTGAATTTTAAATGTAACCTTGACCGGGGCGGACAGGTACAGAAAGTCTATATTAAAGATATGGAGATTGAGTCATGCCAGGATGCCATATTCATCTTCAGGATGGATTACCACGGTTACAGGGGGAACCATTTCCCAACAAAATTCAATGATTTTTATGTATCCGGCATCAAGTGTAAAAAGGTCGAAAAGACCCCATCAGGATCGTAGGTGTCAAGGAAGAGCCCATTACCAGGATCCTTCTTGACAACATCAGCATTGATGAGGCAGGGGAAGAAAATGTCATTGAATTTGCCGAAGAACTGGTATTTAATGAGGTAAATATACAGGGGAGCTTGTTCCAGCTTACTGATATTGAATAGGGAGTCTTAATAGTTTTCCCTGATATATTCGAGCCACCACTTTATCCCCGGGTCACAATGTGAACCATCTCCCCCGGGATGATGGTTGGGCCTGACATTCTGAAGCCATGTGGAAGCAAACATATATCCGTGACCGTTCTTAAGCAGGTTATCAGTATGCTGTAACTGTTCTGCCTTCTTTCCTTGGGTATAGATGCCAACATTAATATATTCATACCAGCCCTTCTCTTTGCTATCTCCCCAGTAATCTGTCATTGTCCCTTCACTCTCAATATATGGTTTATCAGGCACCTTCTCGCTAAAATGAAGGGCCAGGTCAGCATTGGGAGGGGGATAACCCTTGGAATTAAATCCAATCATAATGCCTGGATCCACCTTTTTTCCTGCAGCTATCATCCTTAATATATCGAAGCCCATTTCCCTCTGGGCCATTCCCTCATTGTCGGGATCCACAAAAACATTTCTGAAATTATTCTCGGAAAGCCATCTTACTGTATTTGCAACAGCATTCTCTGCATCCTGCTGTTTCCAGCTATCCCATTTTCCTTTGGAATTGCCCCAGTAAAGGCAGCCGATAAGTACGATCATCTTGCGTTGATCACAGGCTTTAATAATCTTTTCCATCCGCTCAGTATATTCTGGATTCAGTGATGCATCTTCATTGTATCCCCTGACATCACC
>RCNC010000445.1_pt1 | contig 32373 bp, 27 predicted proteins | sample 2041301 | NCBI WGS metagenome assembly RCNC01 (sample SAMN09708231, study PRJNA481090) | Marine sediment metagenome, whole genome shotgun sequencing project. | biome: marine sediment; feature: ocean; material: sediment; isolation source: Sewage treatment plant 13A marine sediment (STP13A) ... | reverse complement strand
TAATATTGCCACTGCGAAGATAGGCTCGTTTACCATCTACTCCAGCAGAAGGTGCGCAGTAGCAACGTCAAATTGGGGTAAACGTCAATTTGTTGGAGGGGCGGACAATATCAGCGCCTTGCTTCACAAGCTTCTGCCACCAGTCGCGACGGGCAGCGAACGGCAAGCCCAGAATCGTTTCTTTCGGCATTCAGAAGGGACATATCAGCCTTTATTGTAACATTATTGTCAACCCGTCATAGGCAATATTATAGCCATGGCTCTGGGCATATTGCTGGAATTCACCATGTTCCCTGATCCCTTCATGGGAGAGATGGGTTGCATAGATGTGTCCACCCTCTTTCAAAAGGTGCTTGGTATTGATCAGGTCAACATGACTGATGAAATCGTTCGCTGCTAAATGATCAGATGAATCATACCCGACTCCATAGGTATGGTCTAACACAATGAGATCATAATACATCTTTCGTGCGACAAGGTCATCCCAGACGGCATCAAATATAATAGAGGTATCAGTTCCGTACAATATGGCACACTCCTCACAGGCTATCGAATAGAGTAACGCATCGTGAGCTATATCATGATTCGCAGGATATCCGATAATGTGATACCTCCCAAATCCATACCGTTTAAATGGGGTCACTTCCAGGAGTTCAAGGTGAAAGGCCTGCTGGACATGTTTGTCATAGATACTTCCGTACTGACATCGTTCTTGTACAAGGAGATCGAGCATCTTGACTGTTTTTTTTGACCCAGCCAATACCAGGGAATTGTTCGTCTGTGTTCCATATTCCCTATGTCGTGAGATGATCAGCTCAGGATCAAAATGGTCTCCGTGGGAATGTGTTTGCAAACACAGGTGAATATTCGCCAATGAGATATTGTAGGCATATGATGCACTCACGATATCTGGACCGAGATCCACAAGGACCTCATCGTTGATGATGAGAGACGATCTTCGTCGCAGATTTCTGCCGCCAGCGTGTCGAGCCGTTGTGCAATGCTCACATACACAAAATGGAAGTGGCATGGAAGGTGCGGCTGACGTTCCCAAGAATTGCACTTTCACAATTTTCCTCTTTGTTGGCTATTCTGCCGAATGCTCTCCACTGAGTCCCTGTCAACTCTTTTTTCTCATATCTTCTACTCTTCATGGGATGACCACAACAAGCGGTTCATTTTTAATTCCACATTATGAAGTGATGAGGTCGAAGTGCTTTTGTACATCCGGGTAAGAGGCTAAAATCTTGAACTTGATGGGGCTGTCCAGATTAATCATATCGGGGTTATATGCAAGATATCGTTGAAGATCTGTTTGTTCGTGGGATAAGCTAAGTATCATTGAACGCACGCAAAAACTTTTACATAGTGAGACTTCACTCAAGTCGTCTTTGGTAGCATCAAATTCGATGATCTGAGCATTGTAATCAGTGACGGCTTCCTCTACAGATCCATACATCCACCGTGGAGCCATCAACACAATTTCAGGAGATTGGCGGCGCAACCACCGTAGTGCATCTCTATCAGGGCTCCAGAAGAAACAGTGTGGCAGCATTTTGTGGTCAGTGACGATATCAAGAACGACATCCGGCGATGCCTGCTTGATTTCAACATACACCCCGATACGACCACGAGCCAATTCGAGGATCTGGGATAGCGTGGGAACACGAACCCCCTTGGTCCTGTCACTAAACCAACTGCCCGCATCAAGAGCGGCAATATCTGCTGATGACCAGGTATTGATTGGTCCACTTCCGTTGGTGGTACGGTCTAGTGTCGCATCATGCATAACCACCACCTCGCCATCAGCCGATGTGCGCACGTCTATTTCAACAAACTGGAACCCCTGATTAATGCATAAACGAGCGGCTTCCAGAGTGTTCTCAGGAGCAAGGGAATTGGCGCCCCTATGGCAAACAATAGCCATAGAATGTTCAGATTTTTGTCGATAGGGTTTTAACATTTCAGGATTATTGGAACAGATACCCATAACAGGTTTATTTAAAAGCTCAGCTAACACTCCTGCCCTCTCCTCATGCCATATCACGATCTGATTTTCATTCTCTTGAAATTGAGACAATAACTCATCCGTAATCAATTCTGCGGGGTTATCAGATGCATTTTCCCAGCATAAGTGAACGATCTCAACTCGAAGATCACCGACATATTCCAAGGGATCAACACCTAAGGGGACAAGCACCGAAAGCGGGTAATCACAGCCAGCATGGCGCAATTCCTCGACCCATTTAACGTTGAATGAACCCAGAGATGCAAACCTGAACTTTGATTCAAGCAGCAGCCTCCATACCGCGCGCCCCGCACTTTCTGCTTTGAGTTCAATATAAAGACCGCACCCGGTTTGCTTTGCCAGCGCGATTACTTCTTCCAGACGAGGGATAGACTCTTCTTCCGGCATCTTCAATTTTGAAATTTTGCTCCATGTTGTCTGAGCGATATGCACCTGCTGACCGGTCATTTTCATGAGATCATCATCATGGGCAACCACACACACACCGTCACTTGAAAGGTGAACATCCAGTTCCCAAAGTTCGGATGCAAGATCAGCTGCTACCCTAAAGGCAGAGAGTGAATTCTCTGGTGCATGAGCACTCGCTCCACGATGAGCAATTGCCAGTGGCTGCCCATCTGCCAAACTAAGCGGCCAGTTAAATCGTTGTAGCCAGTCTTTTGAAAGTGTCATATCAGGAATTTTCCCAAGTATAGGCAACAGGCACTGCATAAAGGTTTTTGAGGGGGGGGGGATTACATTCGATTACCCTGTTCATCGAAGAATAATACGGCATCCATATCAATGCCCCAACTGACTTTATCACCGAGCTTGCAATTGCGCTCACTGCCCTGGATGGAACGGAACATCTGGCCATCGTTCAGTTTGAGGTCATAGAGAATTTCTCGTCCCTGGCTTTCAATAAAAGTGACTTCGCCTTCAACAGGTGTTGGGAAACCTGGTTGCAGGTATTCTGGTCTGACCCCAACGCAAACCTTTTGCCCGGCAGAAACAGACGCTTTTTTGATACTATCGGGTAAATCTAACTTCAGGCCACGGCTGACAAATCGGCCTTCCTCGAATGTTCCATCGGCAAACGAGATTGGCGGGCTGCCAATAAAGCTGGCGATAAATTTATTCTGCGGTTGATGATACATTTCATCAGGTGTGCCAATCTGCTGAATTACACCTTCTTTCATCAATGCAATCCGATTACACATACTCATCGCCTCAACCTGATCGTGCGTAACGAGAACTGAGGTGCAGCCTGTTTCCTGCTGGATTCGACATATCTCACTGCGCATTTCGAGCCGAAGGCCAGCATCGAGATTAGCCAAAGGCTCATCCATCAGTAATATGTCCGGTCTTCTTACGAGGGCCCGAGCCAGAGCAACACGCTGCTGTTGTCCGCCGGAGAGCTGAGCTGGTCGGCGCTCCAATAGCTCTTCAATGTGCAGCGTTCCCGTAATATCCTTAATCACCCGTTCTATGTCAGAATTGCTATCTTTACGAATGCGTAAGGGAAAAGCAATGTTCTCATATACAGTGAGATGCGGATAAAGCGCAAATGACTGAAATACGACACCAACGTTCTTTTCCTGAGGCGGCAGTGATGTGACATCACGATCTCCAAACCAGATTCGACCACCACTCACCCGGTGCAGACCGCAAATCGCGTAGAGCGTTGTCGTTTTACCACATCCCGACGGGCCCAATAGAGCGATCATTTCACCATCGCCAACGGTCAGGTCAAGATTCTCAATGACTTTTACCTGACCGAAGAACTTAGAAAAGTTATCCAACCTGATTTCCATTAACCTTTTGTTCCCCCACCATAGATGTTCATTAACTTGTCCTGTGTGAAAAGATAAAAAACCATCACCGGAACTATGTAAAAGAGCCCTACCGCCTTAAACAATCCAAAATCTGATAGAAAATTATCACTTATTAAACCTGACAGATAGACAGACAATAATTGAGTGTCAGAACTCGGAGCCAGAATCAGGGGCAGCACATACTCACTCCAACCTGCCATGAATGAGAAGATTGCCAAGGCAGCAATTCCTGGCATGATCTGGGGCAGGATCAGTTTGTACCAGACTTGGAAACGACTGGCTCCATCCTGTAATCCCGCCATCTCGATTTCCCATGGCACGGTGTCGTAAAAGCCCTTCATAACCCAAATCCCAAAGGGTAATTCAAGCGCGGCTTTAACGAGAATGACACCGATAAGCGTGTCGTAAAGACCAATCATGCGCAGCATCAGGAAAATTGAGATAATCAATGTAACGCTGGGGAATGAATGAAGTAACAACACAAAGCCAAGAAACTGGGATCGAAATGGAAACTTTAGTCGCGATAGAGCATAGCCTGCCGTTGAAGACAAGAGGACAACAATGGTCACAACGCTGCTTGCGAAAACAGCTGTATTGAAGGTTGCTCTCCAAACATTGCCATGACCAGGGATTTCTTCGGTCAGGAAACGCCAGTTCTTGAGTGTAAATTTTTGTGGCCAAATACTATCAGTATTTATTTCAGATATCGAGTCGATGAACAGCCATGCATACATGATCAGAATCGGCAAAGAGACGATCAGCAAAAAAATGGTTAGTGGCCAATTGGTTTTACGCTCTTCCATCTCAGTTCTCAATCTGTGGCTCGGCAACCAGTTTTTTAAAATCAAATAGACGCAGATAAAGTAACGACAGACCAATCCCAACTACCACCAGTACCACGGCAAGGGTTGCTCCATAGCCGTAGCGAAGATTTCCGAAGTAATTGGACAACGCTGTGTGATAAGCATTTAGTGCCCACGTCTCTGTAGTGAAAAATCCAGGGCCACCGTCGGTCAGCAGTAAAATGTACTCGAATGAAGTCATCAGGCTCAGGGTTTGATAGCTGGTAACAAACAAGATTGGCCAGGACATGAGAGGCAGAATAATACGCCGAATTTGTTGCATTTTATAGGCACCGTCGACCTCTGCGGCACACAGCACTTCAGGTGATATCGCCAATATTGCGCTTGAAAAAATGATCATCCCCATGCTGGCGCCGACAAATCCATTTGAAAAAAGAACAAAGGTCCATGGAAACTCATACAACCAATTTTGGCCACCAACGCCTAAGGTTCCAAGGAGGTAACTTATGAAACCGCTATCGAAAGATAACCACTTCCAGAGCATAATATATATTACCGACGGACTTATACGAGGGATCAGCCATACAGCGCGAAAGAATCTTGACTGGCCGGCAGGCATGTAAAACGTGGCGAGCGCCAGGATCAGTGCAAACCCGACATTAAAGAACAGCGTGAAAAAAACATAAAATGCCGTATTTGCGAGAATTTTTAATGTAAAACCACTGCTGAACAGCTCGCTGTAATTGTTTGTGGTCCACGACCAGCTGGTATTGGTCAATTCGAGCAATCGATCAAAAGTGGATTCATCTACATTGATGCTGTTTTCCGCAAGGCCGGCACGAAACTCATTCGCCGTATGAAATTCGCGGTTCATTATGGTGCTGATAACAGATTTTGAAATGGCTTTACGGTCTTTGAATGAACGAGGGCGGTTTTTTAATGACTTAAGGGCATTAAAAAGTTTCTTCTCGGTGGCGAATCCCTGGCCTGCAAGGGTCGATTCAATTTCCTTGACAACGGCGGGTTTCAGGCCAATTTCCCTGATCTTCGCCAGCCCGGATTTGTTGAACACGAAGACTTTGCTGCCCAACTGCTCTACCAGAGCTGCATCGATGTTGCGTTCAGTAAGCCTGAGAATTGTCTGTTGTGTAACGATGAAGCGATTGCCAAGGATTCCCGTATCGGAACTCATCGTGGTAAAGCTGAAAATAAAGGTCATTACAACCGGTACAACAAAAAACAGCGTCACCACGAAGGAAGCAGGCATCATAAACCAAAACGGAAGAAACGAGCGTTTGATACGCATGTGCCGATTTTCCAGTTAAAAGGTGAGGCAACACTATTAAGGGTATTCAACAAAGTACCCGGTCCGGTGATAGGTGCACCGAACCGGGATACCCCCATCAGGTCCTAGCGAATGATTACCTTATCACCCATAGTTGCTTTCATTTCCTTCACTACTGTCGCAACCGCCTCCTCAGGTGAAAGATCACCGCTCCAGGATGCCGTCAGCCCCTTCCAGACAAGGGTGTCATACTGACCGAAATTGACATTATTGGGTAATGCGAATGCGCTTTCAAGCAGCTCTGTCGCTTCTGAAGTCCAACGATCATCAGAGTATTGCGATACTTTCGTCTGCGCAACTGTGATACCGAGGTGAGCTGAGGCAATAGCATGCAGCGTATTGAGGCGAGGCTCTGAGACGATGGTGAGCAGGCGCCCTGCAATCTCTAACTCTTCGCCTGTCGCTTGTTTGGAGATCAGGTACGTCAGTGGGTGGGTCAGGGTTGTTGCCTTGCCTCCAGCACCAGCTGAAGGGATCAGCGAGAACATGACATTGCCAAAGAAATCATCGAGGCCTTCCCTGCGGGTGTAACGAGCATAATGCCATGTACCTCCATGCCATAAGCCAGCTTTTCCGTTTGCGACTTCGTTATACCACTGGTCCCACTCCATACCCAGATGGTTCTTTTTGGTAACCTCATATTTGAACACTGCGTCATGGAAGAACTGGTAGTATCCGAGCAGAGCACCCTGATCGAGGATGAGCTTACCACTTTTGGGATCTAACATGTCGCCACCCTTTTGGACGGCATAAAACTGCCAGTAATCTCCACCTTTGGTGGCACGAGGGTAAAACCCGTAACCCTTTTCTACCAGGCCTTTATCTTGAATTTTTTTGGCATCTTCGAGAACGTTTTGAAGTGTGTACTCACCACTCTGCACTTTTGAAGGTAAGGCATCGATGTCAGCCTCAGAATATCCGATAGCTTTCAAATGTGCCTTCCACCCAAAGAATGGTCTGGATTCCGCGTCTTGTGGTACACCCCAGATCTGTCCGTTCCATGACATGATCGGCCATAAGCTGGGGAAAACATCAGAGAACGGCCAAGCTTCAAGGTCGACATAATCTTCAATTGGAAGAATCAACCCCGCACTACCCCATACGGGGATATCTTCGTGCCCCCCAACGATGATCTGGGGGCCTTCGTTGGCTTCGACGGCCAATGAAAAACCTTGCTTTAATTGTTGCCAGGTTGATGCGCCGGCAAAGGACCGTGATGAAACAGTGACGTTTATATCGCGACCTTCGATCTTCAATTCTTCGTTAAGAACGTTGGCGGCAAGCTGAACAGCTTCAAAACGGTAACGCTCATTTTGGTCGGCGGGTGCCCAGACAACGATTTCCATATCTTTTGCCTGTGCAATAGGTGCTGCGAGCATGGCAGCACCAATTGCTGCAATCGTCAGTTGTTTAAAATTCATTTTATCTCCCCTGTTGAATTTTAGCCGTTTTAAAAATCGATAAAGTTCTTGAACAATGTCAATGCATACAGATGATAGTCAAACGAAGTGAACCTCCCTGACGGGTTGCCAGGTTGTTTTACCTTTCACTGCATGTATTGAAATAGATAAGTAAGCATGTGCATTTCAGACCACTTTTAAACCATTCCAAGGGTTCTTGCAGCTTTCCATGTCTACAACCAGTTTTGAATGAGTGCTATCGAAGTGTTTAAATCCTGGTTCATCCAGCACCTTATATTCTCTTCAATACTCATAATAAACAGTAGTGTCAGACACAACTTTGTAGTTACGACTGTGCGACTACCGTGCTGACCAAGTATCAGGGATGACCTCCATTCAGAATTTATGGCCGCTGACCAATTGCATTTTTTCAGCGAGGCCCGGAGCGGCGGCAACAATGGGGTTACCCTGGTTCAGGCCATCTCCGGCCAAAAAATCATTAACCCAGCCTCCTGCTTCACGGACCAAGACAATACCGGCCAAACAATCCCATGAATTAAGGTGGGGCTCATAATAGCCAATAAGTCTTCCAGCAGCGAGCCATGCCAGTGACAATGCTCCTGAACCACATCGGTTAAACATCCCCCCAGCCTCCAATAGACGTTGCAGGGGTTTGAGTGAATCTTCTGGTCGCACGCGGGTTGAATATCCCAGGCCGGTAATTCCATCAGACAGTTCTGTTGTCCGAGGGATCTGTAATGGCTCCCCATTTAGATTTGCACCATGCCCAATTGCTGCGGAGTACATTTCGTCATGTACAGGGTCATAGATGATGCCAATCCTGGCTTCATTCTTTTGCATCCAGGCTATTGAAATACACCAGCACGGAATTCCATAAATAAAACAATCCGTACCATCGATAGGGTCAACAATCCACATTCCTTCATCAACGAGGGTAAGGGGTTCACCCGAAATCATCTCTTCCCCTAAAAAACCGTCGTTGGGATACGCTTCTGTCAGTAAGTTAAAAATGTGCCGTTCAACTTCCTGGTCGGCTTCGGTTACACGGTCCTGTAAACCTTTGTGGCTGACGGCGAGCTCAGCTCGTTTTTCAAAGTAATGCAACGCCAGCGACCCTGCTGAGCGCGCCACTCGTTCGGCCAATTTCATGCGGCCTAAACATTCAGACAAATTTGCAGCTTCCATCGCTCGCCCCTTATATCCTGTCAAATGCATACCACGAAAAGCTTCAGATTTCAACGGCTAATAGGCAATCGTTTAATAAGATACGCCTACCGATCTGACAATATTCCATCCACGCTCCGATACGGCCAACAGCTGTTCTCTTGATGATCTACCCTGCCACTCTATCAGTGGTAATCTTGTCCTTAAAGACGGATAGTTTTTCCTGAAAAACAGGCCTCCGTCGCAGCATCTGCCAATCGCTGGGCTTGCAAACCATCATACATATTCGGGGAAGGATTCTCGCCCCTGTCAATCCATGCAGCAAATTGCTCAAGCTCCTGTTTGTAAGCCCGCTCATATCTTTGCAAGAAGAAATTTTGCACTGGATCAGCGAGAATACCTTTTGCTCCTGAAAAACTGACACCTGTCTCCAGAACATTACCTACCTGCAGGAGTCCTTTGGAAGCATGAACTTCAATCCGCTGATCATAACCATAAGCGGCTCTTCTGGAGTTTGAAATCTGGCAAATCTTACCACCTGCGCTTTTCAGGATTACCGTGGCCGTATCCACATCACCGGCAGCACCTATTGCCGGGTCAATCAGTGCACTTCCGACCGCATGTATTTCTGTGAACTCCTCTCCTATCAGAAAACGGGCCATATCAAGATCATGAATCATCATATCTCTGAAAAGCCCGCCCGATCTTGCGATATATTCCGCCGGTGGTGGAGTCGGGTCACGGGAAATAATTGATACAAGTTCGATCTCTCCTGCCATGCCTTGATCGATTCTCGCTTTTAAGGAAGCAAAATGGGGATCAAACCTGCGGTTAAAACCAATCATTACTGAGATTTTCTCTGATTCAACGATATCAAAGGCTGCTTTCACCCGTTCAATACTCAAATCGATCGGTTTCTCGCAAAAAACCGCTTTGTTGTTTTTTGCAGCCTGTTCTATATAATCGGCATGGGTATCAGTAGAACTGGCAATCAATACGGCATCTATGGAATAATCAGCAAAGATGTTCTCAGTGCTTTGAACCGGTACCGATAATTTTTTACTCAATTGTTCCGCCACCGCATCGACCGTATCGGTTATGGCCACAAGTTCTATATTTGGAGAATGCACCATATTTTCTCCATGAATCTGCCCGATTCTTCCAGCCCCTATCAATGCCATTTTAATCATGTGAGTCTCCTTAATTCTATGGTATATCAGGAAATATTACTCTCACTTCTGCCGTGACGAAAAATCCTCTTACCTGATAAGACCAGCAATAAGAAAAGATCTGAATTGGCTTTATTGCCTAGCCCGGGTTTAATACCCCCTGCGCTTGCGGCGCGGTAGTTCATTAGAAACCACCATACCCTTCCACAAAATCCAGGACCTCTGACATCGTTGGCGTGGAATTGGCACAACCATGCTTGGTAACCACAATTGCTCCGCAGGCATTGCCCAAACGGGCCGATTTGTACCAGCCCCACCCTTTCAAGTGTCCGTACAGAAATCCACCCCCAAACGCATCACCAGCACCCAAGATGTTGCAAATCTCTACCGGATATCCGGGAACATCAATCTGCTCAAGAGTGCCATCATCTTTTCTCAGATGGATGCGAACCCCATCTTCTCCGCGTTTTTGCAGGAGTGCCTTTGGCCCCAACTCAAGCAGGGTCTCTATGGCCGTGTCAATATTGCCCGTTACTTTGGTATCTGAAATCTGCGAGTGGGTTACACTCATCTGGCCAACATCAACCAGCATTACTGCATTGATTTCATCATCAGTACCAATAACTATATCAACGTTAGGTAAAACTGATCGTACGGTTACACCAAATGCGCGTGGATCGTGCCACTGATCCGGTCGAAAATCAATATCGAGTACCACTTCCGTGCCAACCTTTTGGGACAATTCCGCAGCAAAAATCGTGGCACTGCGACATGGGTCTTTGCAAAGGTTGGTACCGGCAAACTGGAAAATATGACAATCACTGATTGGGGCAGCCAAGACGTCGTCAATGGTAAGTTCAATGTCAGCGCAGTTATCTCGATAGTAGACCAGCGGGAACTTGTCTGGCGGCTCAATGCCTAAGGCCACCGCACTGGTTCTATGTCCAGGTTTACGGACACTATATTGAGTTTCCACCCCTTCTTTGTTGAGAAAGTGTAGTATAAAATCACCCACTGGATCTTCACCCAGCCCCGTTAGCAGAGCGGTCTTGAGGCCCAATCGCCTCGCACCGACACTGATGTTAGTCGGCGATCCACCCACAAAAGCGGCAAAACTTTTTATCTCTTGAAACGGCGCGCCAATCTCGTTTGCGTATAGGTCAATGGAGGAACGACCCATGTGAAGTGTATCGTACGTTCGAGCGGAGTTTGTCATGATGAATTCCTATTTATTGTTTTCTTCATTAAGATGATCGGCCCCGTGTGGAATCTGTCATAGCAACGCAGTACTATTTGGCTGATCAAGCCAAGATTGATACTAGTCATCTTGTCCAGCCAATAGCTGCAATTGCCATCCTTACATTCTCGTTGTCCCTATCGTTTTCCTCAGAACGTCTATCAAAATTGCTTTACCTTGGTAATTTGCTCTTTCAATTCTCTATGTACCTGAACTACCTCTGGTTTTTCGGAAACTTCCGGAGTCCCAACCCTCCACCAGCTTTCATAACCATCGGACATTGAATCAAACCCAACTTTTATATCGATCAGAGTTGACACAGGGCTCCCTTTTGCTTCAATTACTGCTACTCGCAATTCTTCCGAATTGGCCACCCGCCAGACCTTACATCCATAACTTTCCGCAATGCCCGCATAATCAACCGGTATGAGTGGACTATTTTCATCAAGAAGGCCGGTTTTGGTGTTCCTATATTTAAGCTCACATCCAAACTTCGGGATTCCCTGACTCCGTTGCAAATTGTCAATACATCCGAATCCATTATTATCAAAAAGCATTACATTTATTTTTACCCGCTCCTGAATCGATGTAAGCAGTTCCGAATGGAGCATGACAAAGCTGCCATCGCCGACCATTGCATACACTTCCTGTTCAGGGCAGGCAAGTTTTACACCGAGAGCACCACATACCTCATATCCCATGCAGGAAAACCCATATTCCATATGATATGTTTCGGGCTTTTGAGATCTCCAGACACGCTGCATGTCGCCAGGCAGACTTCCCGAGGCGCCAACAACCACAGCGTTTGTGTCAAAGAGCTCCAGATTCATGAGCCCCAAAACCCGCAGCTGTGAATAATCTTCTCCATCCTTTTCTGTTGCATACAACCGATCAACCTCTGTGGTCCATTGAGTCCGGACTATCTCGATTTCATTACTGTAGTCAGAGGTGTAGTTCCTTTTTCGAAGGGCATCACCCAAGGCCTGCAGACCCAATTTTGCATCACAGAGAAGTGGTGTGGAATCCATTTTGAAGGCGTCAAAACCATTAACATTTATTGATAGAAATTCGACGAGTGGATTTTTAAAAAGCCATTTGCTAGCTGTTGTAAAATCTGTCAATCTGGTTCCCACAGCAATTACCAGATCTGCTTCAGCTGCAATTTTATTTGCAGCCAGACCACCCGTAACGCCTATACCGCCGAGATTAGAGGGATGATCCCAGACGATGGAGGATTTTCCTGCCTGAGTTTCCCCAAAGGGGATATTAAACTCCTGGCAAAAATCAGCCAGGACCTGACCAGCTTCTGAATACCGAACACCACCACCGCAAATAATGAGTGGTTTCTTTTTGCCTGCAACAATATCTGCAGCCCTGGCTGTCGCTCCTTCGCTCAACATCCTTCGTTCGATAAAATGGACTCGCTTTTTGAAAAATTCCTCGGGATAATCCCAGGCCTCGGCCTGAACATCCTGTGGCAGTGCCAAACAGACAGCACCGGTATCTGCGGGATCAATCAAAACGCGCATAGCATTTATTGCCGCAGTCATAATCTGTTCCGGGCGTTCGATACGGTCCCAATAACGGCTCACGGCTCTAAAGGCGTCGTTACTCGTAATGGTATAGTTATGATATTGTTCAACTTGCTGCAGTACCGGGTCCGGTTGACGGCATGCAAAGACATCTCCCGGCAGCAGCAGGACAGGTATTCTGTTTGCCGTGGCAAGTCCTGCGGCAGTGACCATGTTTAATGCCCCGGGACCTATTGACGATGTCACAGCCATTATTCTGCGTCTGTTATTCTGTTTGGCAAATCCGATTGCGGCGTGAGCCATTCCCTGCTCATTATGACCTTGAAAAAACTTCAGAGAATGATTTTGTTGCTGAAGGGCCTCACCCAGGCCCACGACACATCCGTGGCCGAAAATGCCGAACACACCGTGGACAAATTTGTCCTCTTCTCCATCAAAGTTTACATATTGATTATCGAGGAATTTAACCAGAGCCTGCCCCATCGTTAATCGAACAGTTTTCATTATGCACCTCCTGCCTTACGTTCCGGCCAGATCTTGACATCAGGTTCTAGTAACCACTTGTGCTCTTCCCGGAAATACCTTGTAGTGGGAAGCCAGCGATCACCGGGAAGATGGGGAATCATCCATATATAGTACATGGCATAACCGGGAGCAGCTCCCTGTGAATGTGTTTTATCAGGTCCGATAAGAGTCGTATCACCATTTTTTACCGTATGAGCTTCATCATCAAGTACGGAGATACCAAACCCCTGCGGGGGAAAGAAGCGGTAATGATATATCTCAGGTTGTGGATGATCATGGGGTGGGTAACTGGACCATTTACCCGGGTGATTTATCACCTCTCCGAGCACCATATTTGACATTGGATTGATTTCTCCGTCAAACACGGTTCTGACAGATCGTATTGAGGTCTCATTTAAGGTGCCGGCTCCAAAAATATCGGTTCGGATATCTTCAGGTCTGTATAACTTGGATTCAAACATATTATCGTTGTCCACTTGCTCAACGCATATCTCACATTCGGAATCCGTTGTAACATGTACTTCCGTATCTTTTGAAACATGGAGTACGTAGGGTGCTTCGTCAAAGCAGGAGGTTCGTGTAACCGTTTCAGTTTTTCCTTCCCAGGCAAAAGTGATCGTACCATCTATCAACAGCCATGCCCTTTCACGTCCGGGTGGAAATGCTTCTGTGTCACCCTCTTTGAGTTTTAAAATCCCGAAATCCAGTATCATGTCACTGTGTTCGCCGTGCTGCTCGGTTATCGATGTGAATCCGTAATCAAACGGTTTATGCTGTCTTACTATCATAAGCGCTCCTGTAAAAGCATTGCTGGCTCGTATTTTTCAAATGAGCCCCTTCGCATTAGGTTGGATTATTATCGTCAATTCCTCTGAAATCAACTCATCACCAACGTTGAATGAAATGCCAGTAAATCATCCCATAACGAAATAATAATAGCCTGATCTGTTACGAGTGGGTCGCTCGATAACGCAGCCAAGGCAGACTCCCGTTCTCCAGATAAGGCCGCTTGAGTTTTTCCTAAAGAGCCACGGTTAGATCAGATCTGGTTACTTTTCCCATTTGTCCACCAAATTGATAAAGGAACTTCGTTATTAGGTTCTTGGGTTACCCTATTTATTGTCTTTGTCAAATCTCAAAAGTTAAAGAAATTACATACTTCGTATATCTACATAAAACCATAACTGATTATAAGAAACGCTGCTTAAATATACTCCCACCGGCTTGAACTGAAACTCCTGGCCATCGCATGCACGCTTTTCTCGATGACGATACCTGCATCAAACGACATGCAGTTGCTTTTCAAGTTCATTATTTCATTCAGTAACTCCCTGCATTCGATAACTTTCAAATCGTTGAACCCCAAACCGTGACCGGGTGCAGGAATGAACTGATCATACGGCGGATGACAAGGGGCTGTTAAGATTGTTGTATAACCCTGCTTGTCTTCAACACCTTCTGCAATATAAAGTTTCAATTCATTCATGCGCTCCTGGTTATAGAGGATCGAACCTTTGTGCCCGAAGATCTGTATATTGAGTCCTCCCTTGCGGCCCCAGGCGCACCTGTTTACCGCCAGGCTTCCTGAAATCTTGCTTTGAGTGCGAAACAACACAGTGGCAATATCATAAGTTTCAACTTCCCGGTTGGTGCCGTCTGCATCTTTTCTTGTCGGATACGGCTTGGACATATCACAAATAACCCGCTCAACGGGTCCAATCAAATTGTGGATGATCGATAGCGGATGCACCGCAAAATCATCCAGTGCGCCATATCCTGATTCATTGGAGTTTTTCCAGAAAAAAGGTGCCTGACTATCGGCCATAAAATCCTCATCCATTTCCAGACGTATATGGTTTACCGTTCCGATCGCACCTTCTGCCAGCAATTTTCTCATATGCCTGATAGCGGGATTCTGAATGTAGTTGTAACCAAGAACGGCAACCTTCCCACTCTTTTCCCAGACACTATGCATGGCCGTTGCCTCATGGAAGGTTGGTGCCATCGGTTTCTCGCACCATATATGCTTGCCGGCCTTAAGGGCTGCAATGGCCATTTCAGGGTGAAACTGATTAGGTGAGGTTATGGAGATGACGTCGATATCAGGGTCGGCAACGACATCCTGCCAATCAGCGGAAGATTTTCCAAAGCCGAATTGTTTCGCCCGCACCTGTGCCAGTTCCCTGGTAACTTCTGCCAGGCAGACAAGTTCTGGTACCAGACCGCCTCCAAACACCTGGTGGACTGAATTCCAGGCCAAGGCATGACATTTTCCCATAAAACCGCTGCCGATAAGGCCAACCCCTATTCTCTTCATGATTTACCTTGCCAATATATCAGTGCTCTTCAGTACTCGACCAGTGCCTCTATCAAGCGAGCCTCTACTCGTTCATCCTGGATCAGGTGTTTGCTGTGACGGATCTTCCTTCAGATTAAACAGCATTGTCTCGAGCTGCTCTGTTTGTGGGTCTGCCTTACCAGGTGATCCTCCTGCCGATCTGACTTTAAGAACGTTACACCCCTTAGTGAATGAGAATGGTTCGACCAGTTCAGCTTCTTGCAGTTCATCAGGTGTGAATAACCAGTTGAGATGCGTGGGAATCAGGGTATAGTAGGCAAATTAGCTCAAACGTTTGCTCCTTGTCAAGTTATTAATTAACGAAATTTTATCCTCTTGCCAATTTCAACTGAAATAACATGTAATATATTGTTATTATATTACATGTTTAATTTTTATTGGCGAATTTCGTAAAGGTTCTTGCTACCAAAAGGGTTGTCAAAGTCCATGTGCCCGAATGGTTCCCAGATGTCAAATGTATACAATGCGAGAATTAGAGAACAAAACTATTATGCATAAAACGTAATATGAACTGAAATGGTACACGTTTATGATTAGTCTTAATGGAATTAACACAATATATTGTATATGATTACAGCATATTATACTTGTTTATCTCAACAGCACAGAAATTTATATAGGAGCCTAGAGAAGGGAAAGTAGTTTCTTGACAAAAAGCAAACGTTTGAGCTATATAGAATTAAAGTGCAATGAGGGGCTGATGAATGTGAAGATAGTAATTGTCGCATATTCAATCCATTTTATCTGTATTGCATCACAATAGTCCGATAAGAAAAATGGAAATACATTTGGAATCACATGGAATCTACAATTAAGGATATCGCACAAAGGGCCGGAATTTCATATTCTTCAGTATCTCGGGCCTTAAATGGGAAGAAGGGTGTCAGTGAAGAAACCCGACAAAAAGTCAATAAAATTGCTGAAGAAATGGAGTATTCACCCAATGCACTGGCTCGCGGCCTGGTTCAAAAACAGACCGGCACGATAGGATTAATCCTGCCCGATATTGCAAACCCTTTTTATCCCGAGCTCGTAAGAGGCGTCGAAGAGCGAGCGAGTTTGGCGGGATATAACACTTTTTTATGCAATACCAACTACGACTTGTCGAAGGAAGAATCCTATTTACTAAATTTAATTGAAAAACGCGTCGACGGTATTATTTTAGCGCCCTCGTCCAGCCAATCAAATTTGTTCGAACAACGTAAACGTATGCCTGTTCCCTGCGTTTATATAGGAAATACACCTGAAAAAACAAAATATAGTTTTGTAATCACCGACAATGTCAGAGGCGGATATCTAGCGACACGGACACTTATCGAAAAAGGTTATCGGCGAATCGGTTTTATCGGCGGAAATGATACAGAATCTGCCATTGGTGCGCGCTTCAAAGGTTTTAAAGAAGCCATGAAGCGATATAATATGGAAGTCAACAACGATTACATTCGATTGGGTGGCTGGCGACAAAGGATCGGCTACGAAATCATTACACAAATGATTGATACAGGAGTCTTTCCGGAAGCCGTAATCGCCGGAAATGATATTTTAGCTTTGGGAGTTCTTCAGGGCATAAAGGAGAAGAATCTAAAAGTTCCAGAAGATATCGCCGTTATTGGTTTTGATGATATTCTCTTTTCGTCGTGGCCCGAAATCAACTTGTCGACCATCCGGCAATCCAAAATTTGTATGGGAAAATCAGCTGTAGAGATTTTGCTGGAGCTGTTTCAGACGGAAAACGAGGAAAAGCAGCCATTAAAAGCCAAAAGAATAATTCTCGACCCGGAACTTATCCTCAGAGGGACCTGTTAATATCCATGATGGGTGACTTAGGAAACATTTTTGGCACTATTCAGGACGTTATTGATAACTGCGCGTATCATCATTAACATCCAACGACGCAAAAAGGTCAGTGTTTGATAAAATGAGAAGGTGACCCTTAAGAAAACTCAGAAAAAACGCTTGAGGATTTGCTCATACGGGGATGGCAGATGTTTTCTCAAAATGCCTGTGAACAGGATTGGAATCCAACAAAAGTAGAAAAGAATCCAGTATTTTATAGCATCTAAGCTACCGTTCACCGTGAAATAAAAGACGGGATAACACAATGAGGTTGTGAAATGAAAACAGTTAGATTAACCGTGAGCCAGGCTTTAATTAAATTTCTCGATCAACAATATATTAATTTTGACGGAGAAGAAATAAAGTTTGTAGATAGTATCGCCGGAATTTTCGGTCATGGTTGTGTGTTAGGGATAGGTGAGGCTTTAGAAGATACCACAGAGCATAGCTTAAAATTTTACCGAGTTTCAAATGAACAAGGTGGTGGTCATATGGCCACTGGTTTTGCCAAGCAAAGTAACCGCAAGCGCATTATGGCGGCAACAAGTTCTGTGGGACCAGGTGCAATGAATATGGTAACTGCGGCCGCAACTGCAACGGCAAACAGAATCCCGGTTTTGTTTTTACCGGGAGATATTTTTGCAACGCGCCAGCCGGATCCTGTTTTGCAGCAGGTTGAACAGGAATATGATCATTCTATTTCGTCCAATGATGCCTTCCGTCCTGTAAGTAAATATTGGGATCGCATTAATCGGCCAGAACAACTGATGACAGCCTGTAACCATGCTATACGAGTACTTACAGACCCGGCACAAACCGGAGCTGTTACCCTCTGTTTACCGCAAGATGTTGCGGCGGAAGCGTACGATTATCCGCTTGAGTTTTTAGAAAAACGTATACACTATTTTCAGCGCCAACCACTCGCTCAGGGAATGGCAGAGCAAATGGCTGAGATTATTAAAACGAAAAAGAAACCCCTGCTGGTCCTAGGTGGCGGCGTTCGTTATTCTGAGGCAGGAAAAAAATTTGCCGACCTGGCTGAACGTTTCAATATTCCTTTTGTTGAAACCCAAGCCGGAAAATCGGTCATACCATGGGATCATCCTCTCAATATGGGTTCTATCGGTACGACAGGCACCAGGCCTGCTAATATTTTAGCCGCCGATGCCGATTGCTTAATCGCTGTCGGCACACGGCTAAACGATTTTCATACAGCTTCTAAATGGGCTTTTCGTAATCCGCATCTTAGTGTTATCGGTCTCAATGTAAACCGTATGGATGCTTATAAATTGAACGCCCTGGCAGCTATTTGCGACGCTAAAGAGGGACTGGTGTCTTTGGCAGAGGCTTTGGGGAGTTATACATCATCATATACATCGGAAGTCGCTACACTGAAACGAGAATGGGATACGGAGGTTGATCGTTTATATGATCTTAGCTCTAATGAAGCAGGATTATTGTCACAGACCGAAGTGATTGGCCTGATGAATCGTACCGGGATACATGAAGATGCCATTATTGTTACAGCCGCGGGCTCTCTGCCCTCAGACCTGGAGCGGATTTGGCGTTCAAGATCTCCCGGCAGCTACCATGCTGAATATGCGTATTCTTGTATGGGCTATGAGATCCCAGGTGCTATCGGTGCCAAAATCGCCCAGCCTGAGCGTGAAGTTTATGTACTTATTGGTGATGGTACGTATCTTCTCTATCATCAGGAGATTGTTATGGCTATTCAAGAAGGCATAAAAATTAACATTGTTCTTTTGGATAACAGCGGTTGGCAGTGCATCGATAATTTACAAACAGGACAGGGGATTAACCGTTTTGGTTGTGAGCTGCGCTTTAGAAATCCCAAAACAGATCGCCTAGACGGTAACTATGTGCCCATCGATTTTGCCATGAATGCGAAATCTTACGGTGCGGAGTCTTACAAGGTTTCATCCGTGGCCGAACTCCGCGAAGTGTTTGATCAAATGAAATCAAACACAACCACGAGCCTTGTTGATATTAAAAATCCTGCCAAAACAATGACCGACGGATACGATACGTGGTGGCACGCGGGCGTTCCGGAAGTTTCTAAGACTAAAGCCGTACTTGAAGCCTCTAAAGTAATGAAAAATCATCTCAAGCAAGCGAGAAAGTTCTAGTATTTTTTGGTTTATAAGGAGAGATTTATCAGGCCTGATTATTTGAAAAACTATGTTTAAAAGAGCAGGAAAAATAAAATGAAATTTCTGAAAGATCGCACAATAAACGTCATAACAGTTGGGCGCGCTAATGTGGATTTTTATCCGTCTATTGGAGAAGATATTGATCAGGCTCGACACTATGACGTATTTGTTGGCGGCTCGCCAGCTAATATCGCCGCAGGTATCGCTAAGTTAGGGTTAAATTCAGCGATCATAACACGGGTAGCAGACGATTTACATGGCCGCTTTGTAAAAAACTATTTAAGTAGCTTAAATATAGACACAAGCCAAATACAGTTTGATACCAGTGGTGCTAAAACATCTCTTGCTTTTGCGGAGCGTAAAGCGGTGAGTCGGCTTTGCATGTATCGAAATAACGTGGCTGATTTACTGTTAAATGCTGATGATGTAGATGATAATTTTGTTGCGTCATCTCAATCTATTGTCGTTACAGGTTTTGCTTTTACTCAAGAGCCTTCGAGATCGTCAAATTTTGCGCTATTAAAACAAGCGACAGAAGCCAACACAATCAAAGTAATGGATATTGACTATCGCCCTTATAATTGGGCTTCTTTAACTGAAGCAGCGGAAATAACCACAAAAGCTGCGCATATGAGCGATATTTTACTCGGCACAAGAGCAGAGTTTGAGGTTGCAGGAGCTCAAGCAAAAGATAGCGATCATGAATGCGCACAACGCTTTATTGATCATGGAGCCAAATTAGTGGTGTTAAAGCGCGATAAAGATGGGTCCAGCTGTTTTACAGCTGATGGTCGCGTCATTGAAAATGGCATTTTTCCTGTTGAGTTATTAAAACCCTGGGGTGCCGGCGATGCTTTTGCATCGGGATTTTTGGGCTCACTCATCGAGGGTTTATCCATTGAAGAATCGCTGCAAAATGGAGCAGCTGCGGCTTCTATTAATATATCTGGTACATCATGTACCGAGGCAATGCCCACAAAAAGAGAATTAGAAAAATTTATTGAAAAATATAAATAGGAGATCAACTATGCCAAGTCATATCTTTCCATTTAATAACGAGAATATTCCTATTGTTGATAGCAATAACAATATGCTTCAACGCAGTTTTTTTAACCGGCTTACATTACAAGAAGGTGAAACATTTACGCACAAGGCAGAAGGGTATGAGACGTGTATTGTGTTATGTGACGGAAGCTGCGACATCATCATTAAAAACGAAGAATTTAAGGCTGTCGGGAGACGCAAACATGTGTTTGATGGCAAACCTGATAGTGTTTATGTACCTCTCAACCAAGAGGCCAAGATTGTTTGTATAAGTGAAACCGCGGAAGTTTTTATTGCTGGCGGTCGTGCCGAAAAAGAATATGAGGCTTTTCGTGTATCACCGGACCAGATCGACAAAATTCAATACGGTTCAGATGATACCAAAACACATCGAAAGATTTATCATATCCTCGGTCAACAACAAAATGGAATGGTTGATAAGCTCTTGGTGAGTGAACTATTTACGGTTGGTGCCGGTGGTTGGTCAGGCTTTCCTCCTCACAAGCACCATGTGGATCGCTTACCTGATGAAACGGATCATGAAGAAATTTATCATTATAAATTCAATCCACCACATGGTTTTGGAGCCCAATTCGCCTATGTTGATGAACATGATGAGGGTCCTGTTTATCACATAAAAGATGGTTCCACCATATTGCTTGACAAAGCCTATCACCCGGTTGTGGCTGCCCCAGGGTTCGAAATGTATTATTTCACTATTCTTGTCGGCAAGTCGGACCGTGCTCTGGTGCAATATTTTGAACCTGCTCATCGAGATCAATTAAAAACAATTCCGGGAATTATGGATATGGTGAAAAAATTTAAGTGAGGGTTTGAAAGCATAGAAGAATCAATTTCCTTTTCCTTACAGGATGGGCTTATTTGATTAAGTTGCAGTACTTGAGAGAAAGATAATGAAATATGCGTTTCATGGAATGTGCAGTTTGCATTCAAATATTATTAGTGATATCCGTCTATCTAAAGAGGCCGGCTATCAAGGACTAGAAATACATACAGAAAAACTCTGGCGCTATATCAATGCCGGTTTTCAACCAAGAGACTTAAAACTCGCTCTGGATAAAGCACAAATAGAACCAACAGCAATTGATATTATTGGTGGAGTTGAAGCGCCAACCAAAAAGGAGCGAGAAGAAATTTTTAGCCAGGCAGAAACTCTATGCCTGTGGGCGAGTGAGATAGGCGCTCCTACTATTCAGCTCAACGCCTTTGAAGGGCTTAATGGGCTTTCAATAGATGAAAATATTCGTTTAACCGCCAATTGTATTCGAGCTATTGCTGATATAGGTGAAAATTTTCATATTCGCTTCCAATATGAAGGTGCAGCATGGACACCGATATCTAGTTTAACAGATTGTTTGAGGCTTGTTGATGAAGTTGATCGTGATAATTTTGGTTTAGTGCTTGACACCTGGCACCTCTGGGCCTCCCGTGGGACTTTACCTGAAGATATTTCAAATATTGATAAAAACCTAATCTATAATGTTCATTTATCCGACGGGTTGCGTAATTCCAAGGGAGATCTATGGCCCGATGAGCGAAGTTTAAGAGGGTATATCATCGGGGAAGGAGAAATACCCATGGATGAGTGGTATGGGGCTATCAAAGCTACTGGTTATGAAGGTTATTTTTCAGGAGAATTTTTAAACGATCAGCTCTGGGAAAGTGACCATTTAGAAATAGCGATACAGATGTTAAAGGCGATGAAACAATTAGAAAAGCACAATAATGGAGTCTAAGTATGGCAGATGTAAAATTTGGTATTAGTCCGCTCACATGGACAAATGACGACATGCCAAGTTTAGGGGGGGAGATCTCACTTGAAACTTGTTTATCAGAAATGCAGGAGGCCGGATTCATCGGCACCGAGCTTGGCACAAAATATCCTAGAGATCCTGAGGTTATCATTCCACTTTTAGCTCAATATGGCCTTTCGATTGCTTCAGGCTGGTTTAGTGGAAACCTGTTTAATAAAGATCAGTCTATAGAAAAAGAGATTGAGGATTTTAAACCTCATTTAGAGCTCTTATCAAAAGCGGGCTGCTCTGCAACAGTGTATGGCGAGGTAAGCAATACGGTACATAGCAGTATGGATACCCCACTTTCCAACCGTAATATTGTTAAAAATGACGACGAATGGAAATGGTATGGTGAACGTTTAACAAAATTTGCCGAATTTACAAAATCTCAAGGTATTGCTGTAGGGTTTCATCACCACATGGGTACAATAGTGGAATCTGAAGGTGATATAGATAAGTTAATGAAGCATTCGGATGATGTTCTTGGTCTTACGCTCGATACCGGTCACATCACATTTGCTGGTGGTGATGCTGTCGCTATAATTGAACAGTATGCTAACCGTATTGTTCATGTCCATTTTAAGGATCTTCGTTTTAATGTAATGAAAAAGGTCCATGATGAAGATTTATCTTTTCTCCAAGCCGTCCTCGAGGGTATTTTCACCGTACCTGGTGATGCCAACATTGACTATCCATCCATATTTAAGGCCCTGAAAAAAGTAGGCTACAGTGGTTGGCTCCTTGTTGAAGCTGAGCAAGATCCGGCAAAAGCGCATCCGCTTACGTATGCAAAGCTTGCTATGAAAAACCTCCGCAGATATTCAGATTTAGTGGGATATACGTACTAGTTCTCCGTCCAAAAAATTCTGACCTGTTTTCTGGCAAATCAAATTTCTATGCAACGTTACGTGCGTAAAGGGTTTCCCGGCCCTCTTAAGTTTTAGCTGAAGCGGTTTTTAAAAGATAAAAAGGAAAGAAACAATGGCCTTCATAGAAGGAAGATTAATCGACCGTTCATTACGCTGGGGAATGGTTGGTGGTGGCACAGGGAGCCAGATTGGCTATGCACATCGTTCGGCAGCTCGTCGAGATGAAATGTTTGAGTTAAAAGCCGCTGTGTTTGATATCGATGCAAAACGTGGACGTGAATTTGGGGTACGTTTAGGGCTTGATGAAAATCGTTGCTACACACATTATCCTGAGATGTTTAGTGCTGAGTCGAATCGACCGCATGGTATAGAGGTTGTCTCGGTGGCTACCCCCAATGATACCCATTATGAGATATGTAAGGCGGCACTTGAGGCTGGATTACATGTGATATGCGAAAAACCACTTACCTTAAGGTTGTATGAATCCCTAGAGCTTAGAGACATAGCCAATAATCGAGGGTTAATAATTGCTGTAATGTATGGTTACACAGGTTTTCCAATGTTACATCAGGCAAGAGCCATGGTTAACAAGGGCGATTTGGGTGATATTCGCCTTATACAGGTTCAGTTTCCTCACGGCTATCATGCTGAAGAAGTTGAACTTAATGATCCTGGGCTGAAATGGCGGGTAACAGAAGAAAAAGCGGGTCCTACTTATGTATTGGGTGACACGGGAGCGCATTGTTTATATTTGGCTGAATTTGTAACGGGCAAGAAGCCCGAGAGTTTATGTTGTGCGAGGCAGAGCTTTATCAAATCACGTGCACCGCTTGAGGATAATGCGCATGTAATGATTCGATATGAGGGAGACACTTTTGGAACACTGTGGGCTTCAGCCATTAATATTGGCTCCGCTCATGATCAGAGAATACGTGTTGTTGGTTCTAAGATGAGTATAGAATGGTGTGATGAACACCCGAACCAATTAATTGTTGGTAAGCTTGGCGAGCCACTGCAAATCTGGGAGCGTGGCATGGGCTATCTGCATGACGAGGCAGATTTTGGCCGTATAGGTGGAGGCCATGCCGAGGGTTTTTTCGAAAGTTGGGCCAATTTATATTCTCGTTTTGGGCGTGTAATGGATGCTAAAATTCGGGGCAAAGATCTTGATATCTGGTATCCAGATATTGAAGCAGGTATTGCAGGTCTAGAGTTTATTGAAGCTTGTGTTGAGTCGGATAAAAACGGATCCTCTTGGGTTGAGGTAGGATGATTTTGAACCAACGACTTCTGTCAGTATATAACAGAAATCGTTGGTATTGCGGTTGCTTTGAATATCGGTCAACCTCTTGATTGCGAGTATGATCAACCCCTGAATTGGGCCCACATCGTCCTTTTTATTCAGGTAGTGATGTGCAAGCGCTGCGCCCAGAGCATAGATGCTGTCGATCTCATCGTTCGTGAGTCATCTGAGACAGTCAAGACCCTCCTTCAATATCAGGATCTTCAAGACTTTCGTGAGAATTCTTATATACCATCTCGACTGCACATTCCTGGATGACGAGGTCTCTGCTTTCTTTTTTAGTGCGTATCCCGTCACGCTTATCCAGTCTGTCCTCCTGTTGTGGCCTAGCGATACTCGCCTGCCAATTCTTCAACTATGGCGATATTGTCCTTGGTCACAAATCCCGGGCCTGAGTTGATGTTATTGCCCGGCAAAACACCGTAACGGGCCAGATTCGTCAAGATCACTACCGGTAAATAACCCTGTAGAAACGGTTGCTGGTCAATGGCGAAGGCTATTGTGCCATCCTTGATCCCGGCTGCGATCTCAGTGGATAGATCAAAGGTGCCAAAAAAGATCTTATCTTTGTTCCCCGATGCATCAAGAGCTGCAAGTGTTGGATGGGCCGAAGTGGGGCCTAGGGTAATAATTCCATTGGTGTCGGGATTGGCACGCAAATATGCAATCACTTTGTTCTTGATTTCAGACGGGTCCACACCTGAATCGATCATCTGCGTACCTAACTCAACACCGAGGCCATCTGCAAATCCTTGGCAGCGTTCAACCGAGACGGGATTAGTCATGAAGTGGTTGACACATAGAAACTTGGTGACGCCATTTGCTTTGGCACGCTGGCCAGCCCCTTTGCCGGCAGCATATTCCGGCTGACCTACATGAAGCAATGCACCAAGTTCTGCTGACTGTTCATGGGTCCCCGAGTTTATGGTTATGACAGGAATACCTTTTGAGACTGCTGTTTCGAGTGGACCTCTGAGAACATCGAAGTCAGCAATAGTTGTGATCAGACCGTCTGGATTTGAAGCCACCGCCTGCTCGATAATGCGAGCCATGTCTGCCAGATCACCAGTCGGCGGGTTACGATATTCCACCTCAACATCCATCTGATCACCGGCCACCTTTATAGCATTCTTAATCGTATTCCACCATGAATCCGAGTCCGGCGCATGGCTTACAAGGATAAATCTTTCACCCTCCGCACACACCATGCTTCCCGCCCCAGACAGGCCCAAGGCCAGAACTACCGTAAATACGGCAATAATAAGTTTTTTTGTTGAATACATTGGGTCGCTCCTTTTTTGAATGAGTTAATAATATTTGTGGCAATAAGCATCCTTATAAAAATCGTTAGTTCAGGATACCATTTCCCTCATTAAGAATTAAAACTATGCTTTCTCTCCGGTGACATGTGGTACTAGGAACGCATTTGATTTTGCTTTCTTTCTCTGTAGTTCACCTCCTTTCTTATAAAATTTAAATGATCGTTCGCTGGCTATCTCAAATTATCTATTGGAACCTAAGTAGATATGATGATGCAAAAAAGAATATCTTTTCCCTCTTGAACTTTTTAAAACTCTTCCATATGATCCAAGAAATCTCATGAGGTATAATCCGCCGTAATAGGCTGCTACGTTCGTTTTTATTGTATTAACCATACTAACGAATTTAAGGAAACGTACGACAACAATATGTACAGAAACGGTCAAACGGTTCCCCCCAGGGATCCTTCGAGAGTTGCGAGTTCCTGCCCACCGGCCATCATGTCTTGCAGATCTTCAGGACTTATTTTGCCGCGTTCTGCAGTGCCCAATGTCTTACCTCGATTAAGCACCGTATAGCGGTCTCCGACAGCCATCGCGTGTCGGACGTTGTGGGTGATGAATACCACGGCGATGCCTTGCTTGCGAACTCTGTCGACCGTGGCCAGCACGTTCGAGGTTTGCCGCACACCAAGAGCTGAGGTTGGCTCGTCCAAAATTAAAACTTTGGCCCCGAAATGCATCGCTCGGGCAATGGCAACCGTTTGACGTTCACCGCCTGACAGCGTGCCTACTGCCTGATTCGGGCCTCGCAGATTGATACCAAATGTTTTCATCTCTTCCATCGTCACTTCATTTGCGTATTTGTGGTCAAAGAATGATATTGGACCGAATTTTTTTAGCGGCTCATTACCCATGAAAAAATTCCTGCTGACCGACATCAATGGAATCAGTGCGAGGTCTTGATACACGGTGGCAATACCTGCCTTGATTGCATCACGGGGGAAGTCGAAGTTCATTGGTTTGCCTTCAAAGTAGATCTCTCCTGCAGATGGCATATATACACCGGAAATGGTCTTGATAAGAGTCGATTTACCAGCACCGTTGTCGCCCAACAGACAATGACATTCGCCCGGTATAAGATCGATAGACACACCGCCAAGTGCAATGACTGATCCGAAGTGTTTTTCGATATTCTTCATTTGGATAATCGGTTCAGTCATCTTATTTCTCCCCGGTGATCATGCGACGAATATAGGTGTTCAGAATCACTGCCAGCAACAAGAGAATCCCAAGAAAAACACGAAATAGTGAACTTTCGGCGCCAGAGAAAAACAATCCTTGCTGCACAACGCCAAAAATGAGAGCCCCAAGTGCAGCACCGATCACCGATCCGAAACCACCCGTCAAAAGTGCACCACCGATCACCACACAGATGATCGCCTCAAACTCTTTCAAGATACCCCGATCTGCTGCGGCCGACCCAAATTCCATTACCTGACAAGTGGCGAAGACAGTCGCACAAAATGCGGTAAACATGAACATTAGGATTTTCACACGATCAACAGGAACGCCTGCGTAACGTGCGGCTAGCTTGTCACCGCCTGACGCAAAAATCCAGTTGCCAAATCTTGTACGTGTCAACAGCACATGACCAAAAATAATCAGGAAAATGGCCCAAACAACCAGCATTGGCACACCTTTTACCACCGGTTGCCCCACTCGCGAGCCTTGGCTGAACGTTTCCAATATACCGATATCGCCAAACCATTGGAATAAACTCTTGAAGATTACACCACCGAATACTGGTGCCAGCCAATCTCCTTCAGCTAGATCCCGAATACCACCAATAATGGTTTTGCGTGTGGTCAGGATAGATAGCCAGATGGTTAACCCTCGAAGAATGTATAGAAACGCAAGGGTCACAATAAAGCTGGGCAATCCGGTTTTTATTACAATAAACCCGTTCACCGCACCTAAGCTGATACAAAGAACAAATGTTGTAATAATCGAAATCCAAACAGGCCATCCCCATTGAACCGATAGAATGGCAATCATAATTCCGGCAAAACCAATCATGGAGCCGACGGAAAGGTCGAACTCACCTGCAATCATTAACAAACATGCTCCGGCGGCAATAATAGCGAATTGTGCTGATACAACAGTCCAGTTCTGAATACCCTCCGGAGAAAACATTCCACTATCGCCAGCAATCAAAAAGAAAAAGACAAAACCACATATAGCGCCCAGTTCGGGCCGAATCATAGCTTGGCGAAATGTCGAAACTTCTTTTACGCGTTCATCCTTTTTCAGATCAGACATAGTTCTCTCCAAGATTACTGCTTCATTGGAACACCAGGAGAGCCCTTGAGGCTCTCCTGGTAAAGCGCTTAACGGTACTCACCGGCCAGTTTAGCAACCAGTTCGATGTTGTCCTTGGTGATAAAACCGGGACCAGAGTTAATGTTTTGTGGAACCTTAACTCCATACCGATTATATAAAGTCAGCAGAAGAACCGGCAGATACCCCTGCAGGTAAGGCTGCTGGTCGATTGCCCAATTTACAGTGCCGTCTTTAATGCCTTTGGCGATTGCATCAGACATATCGAATGTGCCGAAATAGATCTCCCCCGCCAGGCCCATTTCATCAAGCGCATCAATCGTTGGATCGGTAGCGTTCGGCCCCAGGCCAAGAATAGCCTGAACATCCTTGTTTACACGCAGATAAGCCTTGACGCGGTTCTTAACCTCTGAAGGATCAATGCCGACATCAATCATGTTTTTCCCCATCTCGACACCAAGCCCATCAGCAAAGCCCCGGCAACGTTCAGTCAGTGGAGCATTATTAATCTGGTGGTTAACGCAGACAAATGTACTGATACCATCAGATTTTGCGCGCTTGCCAGCGGCTAATCCCGCATCATACTCAGGTTGGCCGATGTGCATCATCGCACCCAAGGTGGCAGACTGCTCATACGTACCAGAATTGACGGTTATCACCGGAATGCCGATTTCCACAGCATTCTTGATAGGTCCGGTTTCCACATCAAAGTCTGCAATGGTCACGATCATCCCATCTGGCTTTGACGCTGTTGTTTGCTCAATAATGCGTGCCATGTCAGCAAGATCGCCTGAGGGCGGATTGCGCACATCCACGGTAACTCCCAGATCTTTTTCAGCATTTTTTATCGCATTCTTGATGACATTCCACCATGAATCTGAATCTGGTGAGTGATAAATGAAGACAAATTTTTCACCCTCAGCCATTGCAGGTGCAACAAATGCTCCCACTGCGATTGCCAAGGTAATTATAGCGGCAGCTATCGTACGAGGAAGTACTCTCATTTTTTCTCTCCTTTTGATTGTTGTGATTTCAGATTCTTACCGCGGTAAATTAAGTGGTTGTTACAATCTTAATAATTACTTTCACCTCCTTAAAGTTGTTATGTTCTCAAATGTCTCTTATCACAAATGGTGGCAGTTCTTGCCTTAAACCAGACGGTATCATCTGCTTTAAGTTCATAACCATACTCACAGGCCTTATAAGTGGTAAAAAGTTTACCATGCTCTACACCGAGACGAGACTCACAAGTCCAGAGTACTTAGGCAACATCGCCAAAAATAGGGGAACAGAAGTACACTTTCAAGATTCATCAACTGGTTCCTGGCAGGTCGTCGTTCAGCACCGATCTGACCATATGATCATAATACCATCTGATGTTACGATCACCGAAGCGTTTATCAACCAGAAAATCGTTCAGCACAGGCCTGTTTTGTTGAAAAAGTACAGCAAAAAACAAACCATTACTGTATGATGATCAGATGACTCAACAGTGCGTCTTATCATCTGACCATAGAGCTCAAACTACCATGCATACTATAATTGTCAAGAATAATTTATTGTTCTTTTAAACTTAAGCAAAGGATTGTGACGTGGATGTAAAACCGGTTAAGCAGAAAACTATTGTCTTTCAAGTTATTGAACAATTCAAGGGGCTCATTCGTTCTGGAGAACTCGGTGCCGGTGATAAAGTCCCCAATGAATACGAGTTGGCAAAGCATTTTGAGGTTGGCCGTTCCTCTATCCGGGAAGTTATGAAAATTTTTCAATATCTCGGTGTTGTGGAACTGCGAAACCCTAAAGGAACGTTTGTGAGTGACTCTTCTAATATATCCTCAGAAACATTGTTGTGGTCTATGCTCCTTGGGAATAAGGAGTTTTCAGATCTCATTGAACTTCGTATGACCATGGAACATCAAGGCCTCTGGTATCTCATGTTTTTTCAAAAAAACGATGCTGAGCTTCTAGTTCGTACCCTCGCTTCTCTCGATCATGAGGTCGCACAAATGACTAAGGCCATATCGACCAATGACATGGAAAAACGGTTATGTGCCGACTATAATTTCCATGGCCATATTATCGATATCTGCCAAAATGATATCTTTAATAATCTTTACAGGACGATGCGGTCTTTTATGCTGGAAGAGATCAGGGTATCCCAGAGCAGTTTATCAGAGCTTGATGAAGTTTTGAGAAATCATCAGCAACTTATTGATTCCATCAAAGATGGCGACTATTACGCAGCTACCAAAGTATTTCGACAACATATTAAGGATATCGACAACCTGTTAAAATAATGAGCCGGCGACGAGACGTTCTTCCTGAAGGTTTTTACAGGCTCAATTGGCGCAAGAAATCAATTGCCCGTTGTGCTGAAATAGACGGTTCCGGGTCTGGCATGAATTCGCCGGAAACATAACCTTCATATCCTGTGTCGTAGAGAGCTGTGAGGACGGATGCAAAATCTATATGTCCCGCTCCTGGATACCAGCGATTCGAATCCGCCACATGAAAATGAAAAATCCTATCGCCACACAGCTTAATACTTTCTTCAATGGATGGCTCCTCAATATTCATGTGAAAGGTATCAAGCAAGAGGCCCAGATTCTCCGCGCCTACCTCGTTGAGCAATTCAAGCCCCTCTGTTGCTGAATTTATCAATGACGTTTCATAACGATTTATAGCCTCCAAGGCAATTCTTACATCCGCTTCTAATGCTTTCTGCGTACACTCTTTCAGTGCTTCCACCATCCATGTTTCTGCCAGGTCTTCTGAAATTGCAGTTGGGGCAATCCCCCTCACCAAACCAATGATAATGACTGCATCAGCTTTTTGCGCCAAAGGGATATGAGCAATTATTCGTTCGATCGCCTTTTCACGAACTTCTGGGTCAGGATCTGTAAATGACAATTGTTCTTCACCCCATGCCTGACCAGTCCCTATCGCAGGAATCTCCATGTTTCGTTCGGCAACGTGGTGAAGGAGTTGGTCATGATCAACAAGACGAGGATCACGAATAGCCACTTCAACACCATCATATCCATACGATGCAATATTTTTCAAATTGGTTTCAAAATTTCCTTTGAAAGCAACAGCCTTAAACTTGGCCGCATGTGTTGATAATACAATAGAAAGTTTCATGATTTTTCCATTTATATAGTTAGCGTTTTTTTAAAAAATATTCTGCCATAAAAATTGTCATCCGAGCCTGACAATCTCACCACTTTTATAAGATTGAATTGCAGCTTCAGCCAATCTCTGCGCTTCGTAACCATCATTATGATCCGCAAGAGGATTGGCGTCGGACTGAATCATTTCTACGAACATATTAATTTCGTCTTTATATGCCTGTGCATAACGCTCCAAGAAAAAACCTTCGGGAGGTGCCACGTTCGAGCCATTGATATTTGCTTCAGTTACCAGGTGTTGAGGAATATCGTTTACTTTTAAAACAGCCTTAGAACATACAACTTCTATCCTTTGCTCATACCCCATAGGGCCGCGGCGAGTGCCAGCAATTTGCACTGTCTTACCACCGGCAGTGACCATAGTTACCGTTACTGTGTCCACATCACCTATTTCTGCAATGGCGGGATCAACACAGCAATTGCCTGTTGCGTAAACAGTTGCAATGTCTTCACCGACAATATAACGTGCCAGATCGAAATCATGAATTATCATGTCTCGAAATATTCCACCTGAATGTTTCAGGTATTCCAACGGTGGAGGCGCGGGGTCGCGGCTAATTATTATTACTTGTTCAATTTGACCGATCTCACCACTGTCGATGCGTTCTCTTACATGCCGCAGATTGCGGTCATATCGACGCTGAAAACCTAACATGCATTTTGCCTTGTATTCACTTAGCGAGGAAATACATTTTTTGACCGTTTGAATATCTAAACTTATCGGTTTTTCACAGAAAATCATTTTGCCGCTTTTGGCAGCTTGTAATATTAAATCAGCGTGAGTATCTGTTGCACTAGCGATTACAACACCTACAACTTCATCATCATCCATCACTGTGGACGTATCACTAACAATTGCGCCCACATCTGCCGCGAGCTTTTGGGCACCTTCAAGATATGGATCAACAATGTATTTTATATTAATTTCAGGATGTTGTGCAGCATTATATCCATGAACTTTACCGATACGACCAGCACCGAATATTGCAATTGATATCATGTGATTTTTCTCCCCCAGAAGTGCATATTGTAAAAAAGAATATATTTGTTAATCCAGCGGAGATGCCGACTCATCAACCATCGGCACCCTGATCGTCACAGCAGCCTCCTGTTCAACACCAGATCGCTGCTGCTACCCCTTATGGAAT
>RCNC010000301.1_pt1 | contig 32518 bp, 25 predicted proteins | sample 2041301 | NCBI WGS metagenome assembly RCNC01 (sample SAMN09708231, study PRJNA481090) | Marine sediment metagenome, whole genome shotgun sequencing project. | biome: marine sediment; feature: ocean; material: sediment; isolation source: Sewage treatment plant 13A marine sediment (STP13A) ... | reverse complement strand
TCAAGAAAAAAATGGCACACCCTTAAGGACTCATTCGTGATTGTCTTTTGACAATTACGAATGAGTCCTTAAGGGTTCATATGGTCAAGTATGGTATCCTTCGAAAGCAAATCGTAATTGATCCATCCAAAACTTTTTCCTGCATCGCCCTGAGCCGTACTGGTAAATATTTTAGCCTGGTATTTTGGTGAAATTATCACCTGTGACATTTCTGTACTATTTCGCAAGACAACAAGATCATCCTTGCTTCTTAAAAAGTTCAGGTCATACCCAAAGCTTCCTTTTGGATAGTCAATTACTGCTTTCTTTTCCTTATGTTTCAAGGTTGAACAGGAAAATATGAATAGACTAAGTAAGAAAAAAGTAAAAAATATTCTTGAGTCGATTTTCATTTCAAAATTTTTTAATACTTCCAAAAGACAACTGAATAGCTGTATTGTTTGGTCGTTAAAGTTACAAGAGTGCTGATTTTATATTAGCTGCTACCTCTAAAGCTAAATATTCATATCCCTCCTTTGTAAAATGCACATCTCCATATTTCACCTGGTATTCATCCATATGACCAATCATATATGAATATAAATCATTAATTGGAATACCATTTTCTAACATAATCCTATCTGCTACAGCATTATATTTAAGCTCATCCCCACTAATGCGCCCTCCCTCACCTGGTGGAACCGGAGTTGTATTAGCCCAGATTAAATGGGAATCTGTTTTCTTCAATCTATCGACCAATTTTTGGAGATTTTCTCCATATTGTTCCAGATTACTTGTAATTTCCCCATTTACTTTATCTCTGTTTCCATAAGCTTCAGAACTTGAATCTCGATATACGAGATCCCACAATCCCCAATTGAAATGTATTACGTCCCATTTTGTATTTCCTAACCAGGAGTCAATCTTTTCCAGACCAGTTCCAGTATGCTGGGCATTCCCCTCATTGTGGGCAACTAGAGCCTGACCGAGGAGCAGTTGTTTCACAAAAGGAGTATATCCAATAGAAATGGAGTCTCCAATTATTAACACATTGGGTAGTTCATCAAAATTATTATTTCCAAATACTACTGATGGAATAACTGCTGATGCAGTACCCAATATTGTATTTCTAATAAATTGTCGTCGGTGCATTTCAAACTTATTTATTCACAAAAAAATGTGCTATCCTACAAGCATTTCCATTACTGGCTTGATTTTTATCTTCGGAAATTCTAATCTTCAAAAGATGGTTCTGTTCTGGTAATTCAGCATTAAGAAGGTAATACCAGGGAAGATGGAGATTCTCGCTCCATTTTGTAAAAAGATCCAGCTTCTCCCAGGCCTCATTGTCGATGCAATATTCAATCATACCTGCATCTGGACCTGCAGCAACAACAATCCCTATTGCTCGGCCCTCAAACTCAATATTTAATTCAGCGCCGGATGTATTCGCCACAAGCATTGGAACATTTACATACCCAGTTCGGGTACCAGCAACATCTTCAGGTTTCCAATCCTCAATAATATTCCATCCTCTAACATTTTTAAACTCTCTAATTGGAATAAGTACTCCCTTATTGTAACAGAATTCATCAATTTTCATAGGAAGGGCTTTTTCGAGATCAGTCCCAGCTTGTCCATAGGGTCTGTTATAAGCCTTTTCCAAAAGAGATTCAATTGATCGAGCATAAATTCCCTGGCCAAAAGGTGATGGGTGCAAATCAATAAAATCATCCTCCCATGTGAATTCCCCTGCACCAATACGGGATGTTACCTCTTTCGCAAGATTGATAGTAGATATGTTGTAGTGTTTCGCTACTTTCTCATAATCCAGTATTTCTGCGGGAGCGTTCCCGCTTCTGTAATCTTCCATTTTCCATGGATCAGCAAAATACAATAATACTATATCCAAAATGGGATTGCTCTCCAGCGAGTGCCTTACAATGCCTTCGGTAGCTCTAACTCTTTCCAGCGATGTTCTTCCATTACAGCACAATCAACGAGCAAGAGATCAATTTTCCTCATACTTAACACATCCTTTTCCAAACGAAAAGCATCAGGTGTTGATCCCATTGAAGGTATTCCAGCGTTTATAAACTCAAATTCTGTTTTTGGAAATTTATTTGTCAAATACTGACAAATGGAATCTCTCCAACCATGGTTATAAGTAATAGATCCTCCCAGGAAAGCCACAATACCTTTGTCATTCTTTAAAAATACATGGCCTGATGACTCAACTCCTGATCTCAATTTATGAAAGTAATACTTATCGGGATCATGTAAATTAGAATTTTCTTGTGGCATTACCCATTGAGATACTACCATGCAGATAAGTATTAGAAGGAGCTTCTTCATGCTTTTACTCGACTGGGTTTTCAATTACATTGTAAACACTAATATCCAAAATAGCTACTGGTGCTGATGACCTCAGTACCTTAAGCCGTATCCCTGAAACTTTTGTATCATCTATTTTGGTAATGTATTTCTGGCCTATGCAAGATCCCTTCACTATGGGTTTCCATTTATCCTTTATTTTGCCTTCAATGACAAATTCGCGCACCCTTTCTCCTTGTACAATATCCTCCTCTAAAATCAAATGATTAATTATTGTTTCCTCATTAAATAATAGTTCTGTCCTATTTTCCTGTTCAAAAGTTGATGCAAGAGGTGCCTTAAACCTACGGTCGATTTCTTCCCCAAATTCTCTTAACCTTTGAACATCTGGTTCAGGCATTAATCCTTCGGGATTGGGGGTAAGGCCAAGAATAAGAGTAGAGTTTCTGCCAACTGACTTGTAATACATTTCCAGGAGTTTAGACAAGGGGAAGATGTGTTTTTCATCTCCTGGCTCCCAAAACCATTCATGCCGGCCATTGAATCCCCTTAATGGTGCATCTGACATGGCAGGCATCCAATACTTCCCATCAGGGTCTCCACTCTTTAGTAGAGAAAAATTATTCTGATTAATATCCTTATAAACAGTCTGATCAACAGAAGGATATGGAAAAGTTGCCCAACATGGGTAATTAACAGTTCCTGATTCTGACCCTCCCCATCTGGCTTCTGCTAACTGACTGTTGTGATAAAATAAACATGTGGGCTGATACTTCTTCACAATAGGGAGTACATCCGGAGCTCCTCTATCTGGGTGATCGGCTCCTCCATCAAACCAGATCTCAAATAATTCCCCATACCGGGTACAAATTTCTTCTACCATACCCTCAACCATTCTATTATAGTAGAGTTGCCTGTTCTTCTGGAACTCCCCCTCTCCATTTACTACAAAATTATGGACACCAAAAAAAGAATTCCATCGAATACCTAAATATATTCCTGGTTCAATATCATATTTCCGACAGGAATTAACAAACTCCTGTACTATATCCCCCTTTCCATCGCGCCATTTAATTGCTTTTAAACAATATGGATTCACATCAGACTGGTATAATGCAAATCCAGTTTCATGAGTAGCAGTCAAAATCGCAAACTTTGCACCCATCGCTTTTGCAGCTCTAATCCACTGATCTGTATCGAGCTCTTCAGGGTTGAAAATATTATAGTTTAAAACCGGATTAATCCGGTTATTTCCCTGCCCATACTGTTCCTCATCAAAAACGTGTAGATCATAATGAAAAACTACACCCAACTCAGCCTCCTGCCAGGCCAATTGAGCTTTATTGGGCACAGGTAGGCTTAGATGAGAGTTTTGAGCACAAATACTATGACCTAATGCCAGCCATATTCCCAGGACGAAATAATAAAAAATCACTTTCTTCACCATAGGCAAATGCTAATGAAAGGCGTTCCTGATCAAATCAAGACTTTTGGGAATTGCTTTTTGTGGATCATCATTGCCCTCGAATTCAATTGAGACATAACCCTGGTAATTTACTTTCTTAAATATCTCAGCAACTTTATCATAATCAATATCAAGGGTATACCATTTTCCTCCACCAAAATAAGTTTTTGCCTGTATAAGAAATGCCCTTGGAGCCAGCTTCTCCAATTGAGTGTATTGATTCTCTAAAAAATTTCCAGTATCGGCTGTAACCTGTAACCAGGGTGAATTAACTGCATCTACAATTCTCAGGACCCCATCAGCTGTCCTACCTAATCCCCAATGATTTTCAAGTCCTAATACCACTCCACATTCCTGGGCCTTTGGCATGCACTTTTGAATTGAATCGATAACCCATTTATAGCCATCATCCTCAGTATAGCCCTCCAAAATGGGTTCTTTGCCCTTGTTGGCCATTAGGTCATCAAATGACTTAATTGTCCCCCACCTCCCTGTATTTAGACGCATTGTTGGAATACCCAGAGCATATGCCAATTCAATCTGGCGGATTGTTTTTTCAACATTTTCCTTTCGGAGCTCAGGGTCTGGGTAAATGTAGCCCTGGTGTGTAGAAAACCCCATCAGGTCAAGTCCAGCATGAAATGCCCGCCGCTTCAATTTCTGCAAATAGCTATTTTCTTCTGAAGTCATTTGCACGAGTAACAATTCTATTCCATCAAATCCCATTCGCGCAGCATCATCTATACATTTTTCAATGGGTGTTTCTTCTTTTGGCCCGTTAAACTGCCAGAAAGAATATGTAGAGACTCCAATTCGATTTAATCTGCCTGAATTAGAAGTTTTTCTACTGGTTTTTGGGTCAGGGCTTATTCCATATCCCTTATTTAAAGAAAGGCCAGCCAATCCAACTGCAGCCAAACCTGATTTTTTCAAGAAATCTCTTCTTTCGTTTTTCATTTTATATAGTATTAATGATTATTTAGTTTCTATTTGAGACAATTTAAACACATAGGCATACTCCAATTCCGGAGTGAGACTTCCGGGATACAACTCAGGTAACTTGAGTACAAGGTTCTTCCCTCTTTTTTCAAAAGAAACATCCTGACCTGTTGCCAGGAAGACAACTTTATGAGGGTGAATCGATCCAAATCCCTCGATTACAATTTCAGGGCCAGTCCATTTTGGACTGATTACATAAATATCATTCTCCTTTTGTGTAAAAAATAACTCTTTAACTGCATAACCAGGTTCCGGATCAATGGTTTGTTTCAATATGAAATCACCACCTGTATAATGCTGCTCAGGTTTAAAATCCTTATCTCCTTCTGACCATTGAACCGGAGAGGTCCATTTTGTGGTTCCATAAATAGCTTCTCCATTTACTTCAAGCCATTTACCCATTTGAAGCAAGCGTTCCTGCATAATTACTGGGATTCTACCTCTGTCATCGGGCCCTATATCCAATAATAGATTTCCCCCATGGCTCACAATGTCGATCAGCATTAAAACCAAAGTTTGTGGAGAATTGTAGTCCTGTACATCCTCATTTCTATTGTAGCCAAATGAGAAACCCATACCACGACATTCTTCCCATGGTTTATCATACTCAGCTCCGGCTTCATATTCTGTGGTAAAGTAACCCCCATGTTTTTTTCGTATGCCTTTACCCCAGCGGTCATTTATAGCAATGGTTCCTCCTACGGAAGATTCATTAAACATCCAGGCCAGAAGTTCAGGAGTTTTCCATTTCTCAGCGGACATGCTCCACTCACCATCTGCCCAAATAATATCTGGTTCATATCGGGTAATAAGATCCTTAAATTGGGGATGAAAATGCTCATCAACAAAACGTTCTTTATCATTTTCCCACCATGGATGAAACCATTCATACAGAGAATAATAAATTCCCATTTTAACATCTGTTTTCTTTACAGCAGCGGAAAGATCTCCTAGAATATCTCTTTTTGGACCAATATCCACACTATTCCATAGAAATCCACGATCATTTGCTTCTTTACTTTGCCAGAAGGTATATCCATCGTGATGTTTTGAAGTAACTACTATATACTTTGCTCCTGATTTAACAAAAAGATTGGCCCAGTCATCTGGTTCAAATAAGTCTGCTTTAAACATATCCCCAAATTTATAGTAGGGGAAGTCTTCACCGTAGGTTTTAACATGATAATCCCAAACCTCAGACCCGGTAAACTCACCATTGCCAAAAAGACTTTTTGTTTGCATCCAGTATTGATACCACTCAGAGTATGTGCCTTTTGGACTCCATGCCGGGACAGAATAGGGCCCCCAGTGAATAAAGATGCCAAATTTTGCATCCCCAAACCATTCTGGGACAGGGCGTGCATCAATTGACTCCCAATTCGGTTCAACTTTATCCTGGGCCATTAAAGAATTGGTCAGAAATAAAATTACCATGCCAATTATTAATCTTTTTTTCATCGAAATTATTTTAATATTGTTTACTCAACGACAATCTCATCAACAAAAAGCCAGGCTGTATCCCCCGCTCCCTGGTGCCATTCCGGGCAAAATTGGATATTTTTTGCCGTAAGGCGTAAATACCTGTGCTCCTTAGGGTAAAAGGAGAATTCAATTTCCTTTACCCGGTTTATATCAGCTTTACGTAGTGGATCAATTTCTTTTTCTTCTACCAGGACAAAATTTTTTCCATCATTAGATACTTCCACAGAGACTTTTTCAGGCAAAAATATCCAGGCATTATTTTTCTGGAGGAAGCGAGCTGATACTTTTGTATAAGATTCCACACCTTGAAGATCAATTGTTGCTACACAATCATTTCCCTGAAAGCCCAACCAGTTTTCTCCCTGATTTCCGCCTCCAAGCCAGCCATCCAATAAAACTAATGAGCTTCCATCACCATATCGATTACTTGGACTTTCTTTTAACATTAAAGACTTCCCAATCCCAAGATGTTCTATCTCTTCTGGTGCAACATAATTTGGATTTGGTTCAGGAATCTTAGCATTGGTTTCGACAAGCCACTCTTCCAACAAAGCATTCAATTCTTTTACCTTTTCAGGCTGTGAATCAGATAAATCATTTGTCTCTGAAATATCATTATCCAGATCGTAGAGTTCAAAAGTTTTCCCCTCATAACGTTTTAATAGTTTGTAATTACCCTTTCGAATAATACTATAAGGAAAAATTTGTCCTCTGTAATGAGGGAAATGCCAGAATATTGCTTCCCGATTTGAATCCTCTTCACCAATTAGTAAAGGAGTAAGATCTTGACCATCTAAACCTTCAATATTTGGTATGGTAATTCCGGCCATTGAACAAATTGTAGGTAAAAAGTCGACGCTTGTAACAGGAACGTCACATACTGATTCAGGACTAACTTTTCCGGGCCAGAAAACAAACATTGGTTCCCGAATTCCTCCTTCATAGGGATATCCCTTCCCAATACGTAAGGGCTTATTTGAAGTTTTTGGTACCAAACCCCCATTATCTGAGAAGAATACGATAATAGTATTATCCATTAGGTTATATTCTTCCAATGAGAGAAGAACCTTACCCAATGCCTCATCTACACTTTCTATCATTGCGGCATATACAGGATTCTTCTGATCACCATCCGGAGTTTTATTAGTGTATTTCTGTACTATATCATCCTTGGCCTGTATGGGTGTATGCACTGCATAATGCCAAAGATTCAGGAAAAAGGTAGTATCCTTGTGTTCAGTGATAAACCTAACTGCTTCATCAGCTTCTCTATCCGTAAGGTATTCTCCCTCTTTTCTTGGCTTCAATGTTGGAATCCCTGGACGGGTTTCATTCCTCTTGTATGGATCAAAATAGGAAGGCGGCTGGCCCAGATCAGCACCACCATAATTAAAATCAAATCCCTGGTTCTCAGGCCACCATTTTTCCGGTCCCAGATGCCATTTTCCGATATGAGCCGTAACATAACCCGCATCTTTAAGAATCTCGGCCACAGTTATTTCCTTCAGGTCAAGCCAATATTTATTTGGTGGGCAAATAAGTTTCTGTCCGATATCACCAACATACTCTTGAGGGTGTTCTCCCTTTTCAGCAGTCTCAGCAGCTGCAGGATCAAGAAAGTGAATCCAATCGGTTACCCCCAGTCTTGCCGGGTATTTCCCAGTCATTATTGAAGCCCTGGTTGGGGAACAAACTGCACATGCCGCGTAGGCATTCGTAAAGGACATTCCCATGCCTGCCAATTTATCAATATTTGGTGTTTCATAGAAACGGGATCCCATGTATCCAACATCACGCCAACCGAGGTCATCCACAAGAATAAAAATAATATTGGGTTTTTGTGATTCCTGCTGTTCCCTTCTGTTACATCCAGTAAGAATCACTAATAATATTGTGATTACAATGAAATTTCTATCCATTTTGATCATTTTTAAAAACCTGTATGAATTAATAATTCGATTCTTCCTTTATTTAACCTCCTCGCCCTTCATTTTAAACACCCAGGCATAATCGCATGGTCTATTTTCTTCATTTTGCAGGTCTGCCGGTATTAAAATTTCTGTTCCCTCTTCCCCCAGGTCATTCCACTCCAATGCTTTCTCGTATCCCAGCATTTTAATTTTCGTCCCACTTTTAGGCCTAACATTTTTAATCTTCATTGAATTCCCAGGCCATTGAGTGGTTATGGCATATAAATGTTTCTTGTCCCTTTCAGAAACAAAATATAAAGTCTCCGTTTCCATATAGTTATTAATTGCTCTGGAATTATGAATCACCTCACCATTCACTTTCATCCAAACACCCACTTCTTTTAATCTGCTTACAGTAGGTTCCGGAATTAAGCCATTGGCCATTGGTCCAATATTCAGGAGGTAATTTCCGCCTTTGGAAGCAATATCAACCAGGTTATGAACGAGGGTTTCAGATGATTTCCAGTTATCATCCGCGGATTTATATCCCCAGGTATCATTCAGAGTCATGCAGGACTCCCAATCCAAAACTGATGCACCTTCAAGAATTTCTTGCTCAGGTGTGCCGAAGTCTCCTGCATACTCTTTGTCTCCTTTGCTCATTCCCATCATACCCTGTCTTCCTTTATCAACTCTATTATTAATAATTATCTCTGGTTTTAATTCCCTGATAAACTGATATAGATCCTGTCCTTGCTCATGGGTGAATTCTGGTACCCATTCCCCATCAAACCATAAAACCTCCGGATCATAATTCTTGATCAATTCTGCAAGCTGGGGTTTCATATATTCCTCATAATACAAAGGAAACTCCGGGTTAACTTTTTCACCATTGTTGTAAGTGGGATAATGGGGAGCCTGGGCATGCGGATGGTGCCAGTCCATAATAGAATGATAAAAACCCAGTTTTATACCATGTTTATTGCATGCATGCTTTAGTTCTTTCAATAAATCCCTATTGATAGGTGAAAAATCAATTACGTCATATTCTGACACTTCGGAATCCCACAAACAAAATCCATCGTGGTGTTTAGAGGTGATAATAATATATTTCATCCCAGCCTCCTTAGCTACCTTAACCCACTCATCTGCATCATATTCAACCGGAACAAACTGGCGTGAAAACTCCTCATATTCACCAATAGGAATTTGTGCCGAATTCATTATCCATTCTCCTATACCATTAATCTCTTCACCTTCGTAAACTCCTGCTGGTACCGCATAAGGTCCCCAGTGGATAAACATTCCGAACCCGGCATTTCGCCACCATTCCATTCTGGCATCGAAATCTTCCTGTGTCTCTTCCAGGTAGTTTACAGGCTCCTGGGTAGTGCAAGTAGAAAAACTTAAAACAATCAATACTGTAATAAAAATCTTAGCAAATGTTTTCATTTTTAATTTGTGTTTATAAATTATTCAATTGTTATCTCATCTACAAAAAGCCAGGCCTTATTCCCTTCTCCCTCATGTCCTTCAGGGCATGTTCCTATATTTTTCGCCTTAATTTTAATGTATTGTACAGATTCTGGCAAGTCTACTTTCAAAATCCCTTCATACAAACTTCCATCCTTCTTTGAAAGATCTGAACCCGGAAGTAAAAGATTTTCACTATAAGTAGTTCCATCCGTGGAATAGAAAAACCTTATGTTTTCAGGAAGGAAAATCCATGAGTCTTCACCCTTAAATAGTCCAACCTTAATCTGATTGATTTCTTTTTTCTCTCCCATATCCAAAGTAATTTCCAAATCATCGCCTTCAAAACCCAACCATTTGCCATCAGAAAAATTAGAAGTCCCTTTTATACCATCCACCAATGTCTGTGCACCCTTACCCGGATATTTCTGAGATGGGGAATTCACCAATTCTATAAAAGCATAATTCTTCACCCTTACGAAGTCAGCATATGTAGAAACCAGCCCAGACCTCTTTCTTAAGAAAGCGAGAGCTTTTAAACGTCCTGGTTCTTTAATTGAAATCGGTTTTGTATAAAGGGTTGACCTGGAATTGGGCTCAGAACCGTCAAGCGTGTACCTGATTTTAACTCCTGAACTACTGCAATTTAAGAATACCTCAAAAGCCTCATCAAAAGATTTTGTCCTGATTATTTCATTATTATTATCCAGAATTTCAACGGGCGCAACGATATCAAATTTTTTATCTGAAATAACATTTAAGGTTTGAGCAGTTTTTTGGTCGGTACTTTTTACGCGAATCATCAGCTCATCACCCTTTTTTAATGTCCTGGTCTTCACCTTTGCTTTTCCGAAAAATTTAAGCTGAATCTCATTAAGCTTAACAGATCCCTGGATAATTTTAATACTTACCTTTTTTAAATTAAGCTCATCTACTATATGAATAGTACCAAAAGCATATCCAGTGGACCAGAAATGTGTGCCTACATCAGAAGTGATTTGCAAAATGCCTGAAACGGCAGAATAGTTAAAATCAGTAAGTGCAAGCACAGATGACCAGCTTGCCATAGCACGACCATAATGATGGCCACATTCAGCTTCATCGAAAGGACTTCGTTTAAAGCCATCGTAACGATTACGAATATTTCTAATACACAAGAGGCCATCCTCATCTAATCCTTCGTAAAGCATCCCCACAGCAGCTGTATATTCAAAACCTGTCATCACTTCTGTAAAATATGGAAATGGATTTACAGGACGGCTTTTGGGATAACTCGCCATTAAGAGAGCCGATTCATCACCCAGGGCATAGGTCCTAAAACTATTAAAATGATCTTTCAGATTACTCTGGTAATTATATTTCATTATGCTTTTCAAGGTCTGCTGGACATGCGTAGGATCCACCAAATAACCCAGCCCACAAATATGGGCCACATATTGCCCCACCAACTGATCAACCAGGCATCCCTCACCCAGTTGATAATCTGGCTCCAGTTTATCGTCTCCACCCATGCCTATCACAAGGCTCGGATTTATATTGTCAATATTTTCTGGAATCTGAATTTTGTGAATATAATACTCTCCATTAAAAAGATTGGAATCAATCCATTTGCGCCCATTGTTATATAATGCCAAACAATCCTTTGCAAAGTCTTTATCACCCATTTGAGTGGCCATTGCTGCAACAGATCGTAAGGCTCCAAGGTACCAGATTCCCATCTGTGGATTGGGACCGTAATATTCCACATCCATTGTGTTGTGCTGTATTCCTTCCATGACCCCATCTGTATCTGCATCCCAGCCACCAGGGATCCAGCAAAACTGAAGGGCCTTCTTAACATTAGGGTACAATCTTTTTAACATTTCATTATCACCAGAAAGTTGCCAATCGCGATACATTTTCATTATAGCACCCATCTGCCCGTCAGCAGCAGCCAATCCAAATGCTTTGGTATTCTCCTTTGGTAGCCTGACCCTGAAGCTCATTAATCCATCCGTATTTGTTGCCATTCCAAACTCTACTTCCCTTTTTCCTTTTGCAAGTTCACCAAATAGGAAACCGGTTGCATGTTCATAATTCCAAACATGAGTACAAGAACCAAAACAACAGCCGGAATCATCATTACAGCCTTCCCAGGTATAAAAATAACCATCGTCGGTTCGGAAGCATGTCTGAGTTCTTAAGGTGCTTAAATTGAACAAAGCTGCTTCTTTTACTTCCTCCGGTAAATCAGAATGGATGAAAGCATCAACAAACTCTATGGTTTCTTTTTCCAGGAGTTCTAATTGAGGAAGGGTCTTTTGAACCACATCGAGTGCATCGGAATATTGGGTGGTATAATAATTCTTCAGCATGGAAGATGCCCAGGCCATCCTGTTTGGAAAATGCCAACTAACTTGGTATTCGATTTCCTTTGTCTGACCAGGATTAAGCATAAATTTCGTGGCCAAAGATGCCATGGGCATATTTTCTCCACTGGAAGGACGTTCCTCCAGTTCACCATCCTGGCTAAAATCATCCCAAAAGTCAAGGATTGAAGATCCCCAATGTTGCTTTTTCCAATTTGTCCGGTAAGTCACATTTTCAACAGAGGTGGTAACCAGAGCCATGGTTCCCCACTGTTCTTCCTCATTATCCAGAGTTTCTGACGAAAAAAAGATTCCCTTGAAATCAGCTTCATCCTTAAAATCATTTACATTTCCTTTTGCGACTCCAAACTTCCCATCGTCACCAATAAAATTTTGCATTGATCCACATACGGAAGCTTCAACTACTGCATCAGTTGTGTTTGTTACTTCAAATCTTAAAATAGCTATTGGAATACCACTTTTATCAGTATTTGTGGGAACGAAGGGGTTAAAACCTTTTATCCTTACTTCAACTGGAAGACCCTCATGAACTAAATTAACAATACCTAATGGATAAGCTGTTTCAAAAGTTGACTTTTCAAACCTAGGCATCCCATGATTTGTTGTTCTGTCTACACCCCTACTTCCTTCATAATTATACAGGGGAACTGGCCCTTCTAATAATCGAGTATCCGTCTTGTCGCCCTGTTTCGTATACAATACAAAAAAAGGAGCTATTTCAAAACTTGGGCCTGGATTGTAACCTTTTGCAGGACGGTTCATGATTTCCCAGTCAAGCAAGTTCCCACGTCCTCCAAGAGAAACCGTTCCGGTGCCTATTCCTCCAAGAGGTAAAGCAACCTGATCCACATGATTTTCATCGTAATGTTTAAGAATGGGCCACTCATTCTCCTGAGCCACCAGGAATCCAGAAGATGTAATCAAAATGAATGTTATAACTAACAGGTGAAGGAAGTTTTTCATGTCATATGTAAATAAAAGTTACACTTATTTTTCAAGGATTATTTCCAAATCAGCTTTAACTGGGGTTTTCGGAAAAGGATTGTGTGGTTCTGCCTGATACCAGTATGCTACAGATGACAAATCATCATCCAGATGAAGATAGCGGCCACCACTTTGCCAGCCTAAGCTTTGGATGGTCACTTTAAGATCATTTTCAAAACGAATGGGATCAGTAATATGCCAGCGGTATTCTCCAACTCTACTCAAGTAGTCAGTTTCCTTAGAGTCTTCAATAAAATAAAAACCTGAATACAGAGAACTAAAAGGTGTGTATACATCCTTTCCGTTTTCATCCTTTCTCATTTCAAAACCATAGGATCCGCAGAAATAATCTTCCTCACCAGTTCCGCAAATAGTAGGAAAATCAGTATCCCCATCCATATAAAATTTTATTTCACCTTCGCCCCACCAACCTTCACTAAATGCACCCCTCGAAATATAGGTACCAACATATTGGCCTTTTCCTTTAATTCCATCTACAATTGTAAAATCAGTCATATTTGGCAAGGGGTTTGTTCTTCTGAACTGAGCATGAAAATAGGCTGCATCATCTTCGACTTCAGTAAGTGTGTAATCAACCTGATAATACAATGTCATCTTTTCATCATCCATGTTTTCCATGGTAATCTTGCATTTTTTGCGAAATGGCATTTGCCAGTATGAGTTAAATCCGCTCCTTGGATTTATACAAACTACCAGCGATTGTATGAGAGGTTCATTTCCTTTTCCCCAACCGGAAGCAAAAAAATCACCTACTGGTACTTCTACTGAGGGTAACTCCTCATCATCCCAATAAAATCGTAAAATATTTAACCGATAATCTCCTGATGGAGTCATCCAAATGTGATTGATTGCTCCAGAACCTTCAATTTCTGCAAGAACAAAGGTTTCCCCAGGTTGAATATGCACATAGGGATTTACCTTCCATCCCTGCCCTAGCTCCCTTGCAGCATTCGCAGCAGAGCCCTCTTCAAGTGTTGCCATTCCACCTTTCCCTTTTTCTCCTGTAAAGTTTTCGGGACTAATTGACCTTGTTTTTGCATTTGAAAGCCGGTACAAGTTACCCATGTGAGTTTGAAGTCCATTGAATGACTCCGTTTTTTGCCCATATCCATTCAAGGCAACAATGAGAAAAACAGAAATAAAAGGAAACAGACTTTTTTTCATGATTACATTTTTTAGTAAAAATTATATTACACGTTTCTCTATTTCTAATTCAAATATTTACAAAAAATCAAGGTTTCCACAAGAACGACGCACATGAAACTGAGTAGGTAGAACTACATTTCTTTCACCGGTTGAAGAACCATTTAACTCATCAAGCAGAATTCGAACTGCTTGTTCCCCAATTTCTTCAACGGGCTGTTTTATAGCCGTTATTGGAGTCTCAAAAAGTCTAAACTCAATTGGATCATCAAAACAAACAACCGCCACATCAAGAGGTACCCTAAGTTTCATTTCCTTGATACATTCCAATCCTGCTACTCCCAAAATATAGTTCTGAAAATAGAGGGCCCTTGCATTCAAAGGTGGGGAAAGGAGTTTTTTTACATTTTCAAAAACGCTTTCCCTCAGATCGTTATACTCAATATCTCCAACAAATTTATTTTCAAACCTTATTCCTTCATCTCGTAAGGCTTGTTTAAATCCACTCATACGATCCCGCATTTGTGACAATTCAGGAGAGATAGTCAGAGTACCAATTCTCTTATATCCAAATTTTAATAGGTGGGAAGTTGCCCTGTAGGAGGCATTATAATTATCAACAATTACATAGTTTGATTTTATTTTTGGAAAGTAGCGATCTATCAGCACAAAAGGGATATTTTTCTTCTTCAACTCTGTGATAAATTTGGCACTACCAATGGTTGGGGAAATGATAAAGCCATCTACTTTTCTTTCCTGAAAAATATTTAGCATTTCATCTAATTCCTCGGGATTCTCGTCTGAACTACCAAACATAACCTTGTAACCGAATTTCCCAGCTTCATCCTCAATGACCCTGGCAAGCCTTGCAAAAAATATATTGGAAATGTCAGCTACTATTAATGCTAATGTATGAGTCTTCCCGGTTCGTAAGCCTCTGGCCAGCTGATTTGGCTTGTAGTTCATTTCACTGGCCGTTTTCAAGACCTTCTGAGCCATTTCTTTATTGATCCGACTTTCTTTACTCTTCCCATTCAGAACCAATGAAACTAATGTGGTAGAAACACCAAGTTTGCGTGCAATATCACTTAAAGATGTATTCTTCATTCAGACTTTTAAGCTAAAAAGAAACTCCTTAATTATTAAATCCACAATCCCTGACAAAAATAAGATGTTGCCAAATCGATTTTACAAGAGGAAAATGAATTCATATCCCTAATAATCAATATATTAAAAAGCCTTGGGCTGTTTATAAATTACAACTAAATATAATTTAATTCTGTTTAACAACCTAGGTCAAATCTCATATCACATTAAAGTTATTTAGAAACAACTCATAATCAAATAAATACAAAATTAAAGCTGCAATAATTATCCCTATTATTTAATTAATAAGCAATATGATCTCAAGGTTTTCCAATAATTTTCCAGAACCAGAAGTAACTTTTTCTCATACGCGGAATTTATGTAGTTTTGTCCCTGAAAAAATGAAGCTTGGTAATATTAGCTGCTTTTCGATAATAGAAACTTAAACTTAATCATAATTAATTCGTGGAAAACTACCGGAATCATACTTCTTATAAGGAGACAAACCTTGACACTTTGTTCCAGAGTGCCTGGGAAATTTATAAAAGAAACTTTGGTTGGTTCTTTTTATACAGTTTTGTTGTAGTAATTATTATACAATATTTAAGTTCCGTGTTAATCAATCCATACATGGAGAATTTCTACGAATTGGCTGAGGATCCGGAAAAGGCCATGGGTATTTTAAAAAACTCCTTGCTTATTTTCTTATTAATGATATTGGCTTATACCTTGTTACACCTGTTTATCACAGCTATATTGCTAAATGAAGGGTCGGAGTCAGAAAAAAGCCACTCAACCATTTTTTCAGAATCGGTGAGTAAATATTATTTACCCTTACTGGGAGCCACCTTATTGACCAGTATTATAATTCTTGTGGGAACAACCCTAGGAGTATTCTTCCTGATTATAGGGTCACTCCTGGCCTTTATTTACCTTGGTACCGTATTTTTCCCCATTGTTCCATTGGTGATAATTGAAGATGCAAAACCATTGGATGCCATTTCAAGATGTTTCAAACTTGTTCATTCTGAATTTTGGAAGACGGTAGGATATGTTGTCCTAATTTTCCTGCTTTATATGGTTCTATCTATGATAATATCAGCTTTGACCATAGCTCCGTTTGCGGGCAGTTTCTTTGAGGTTATGAAAGACCCAAGCTCTGTTCAGGCGGGTAAACTTGCGAGCAATCCTGCTCAGTTAATCCTGGGAAGTATAGGAAATGCAATTCTTATGCCCATAATTCCTATTTTCTCTTTGCTCATTTATTTGAGTTTGAAGCGCCAGGAAGATTCACATAATGACCGAGATGAAATGCTTAAGCATTTCACCCGGTAGAAATATATTTACAGGAGCCCCCTTCCTTACTTTGCATTTATTCCAACCTGGATCAATATTCAGCCAGGCATTATTCCTTATAAATCTTTCTAATCAAAAGAGACAACTTGTCTCCTTAAAGGCGAATTTTGTAGGACTTAAAACTTTCTTTGAAAAAGATTAATAAATTTGCGGGAACGTTCCCGCAATATCCAGATTAATTCTTAATTTTGTAGAGCATCCAGAAAATAATTACATTAATTAAAATCCTAAAATCATCGAAAACACAGTCAGGATCGGAATTAATGATATAGCTGAAAAGGCAGGTGTCTCAAAGGCTACAGTTGACAGGGTATTATACAATCGAGGAAGAGTATCCGACGAAACCCGAGAGAAAGTATTAAGTATCTGCAAAGACTTAAATTACCAACCAAATTTACTGGCACAAAGACTAGCATCTGATAAAATATTTCGGTTTGTCACATTAATTCCGCATCGAACCAAAGACAATGCATATTGGGGCGCTCCCCTTTTCGGGATTGAAAAAGCTGAAAAAGAAATTTCAGGTTATGGTGTAGTTGTAGAAAAACACTTTTTCAACCTGAAAGATGAGAACTCATTCAGAAAACAAACTCTTGATATTATTTTGTCAAATCCGGACGGGATATTATTTGCACCGGTTTTTGAACGTGAATCAAAAGAATTTATCAAGAAATGTGACCTAAAGGGAATCCCTTATGTTTTTATCGATTCCACTATTAAAGGTCAGGACAATCTCAGCTTTTATGGGCAGGACTCTTATCAGAGTGGTTATCTGGCCGGAAAACTACTAAGTTTTAATCTAAAAAAGAGATCGGAAGTAATAGTTCTGAATTTTGCCAGAGAACTTGTAAATCATCCCCATTTCAGGGATCGTGAAAAAGGATTTAATAAATATATGAAAGAACATCATCCTAAATGCAAGATCGTTCATATTAATATCTCCTCCCAAAATGAAAAAAAACTCCACAAAGTATTATCTGAGAATATTCACAACAGAACCAGGGGTATATTTATTACTTCTTCAGCCCATAAGGTAACGGCACAAATAGATAAAATAGGAAAAGGGAAACTGTTTATCCTGGGTTATGATCTAACTGAAGCAAATATTAAGTTTCTGAAAGATGGAACCATAGATTTTCTAATTTGTCAGAAATCCATTACTCAGGGATATCAGGGCTTATTGGCAATTTTTGACACCCTCATACAAAAGCGAGAAATTGAAAAAACAAATTACATGCCTTTGGCGATAATAACGAAAGAAAACTATAAATTTTATATTGATTTTGAAAAGCTAAGCTAATGAAAAATACAATTTTCAAGAATTTAGATGGCAAAGTATGTGTACTAACAGGTGGAGGTGGAGCCATTGGCTCGTCACTGGCTATGTACTTATCAAAGGTTGGAATAAGCCTGGCCATTCTTGACCTGAATGGTTCACGAGCGGAAGAAGTTGCCGAAGAAATTCAATCCGCTACAGGCAATAAAGCCATTGGTATAGAGACCAATGTACTGGATAAAGAATCTCTTGAGATGGCCAAGAAAAAAACAAATGATCATTTAGGAAAAGTAAACTTTTTAATAAATGCTGCCGGAGGAAATTCTCCAAAAGGAACAACCGCTGTTGAGTTTCTTGAATCTACTGAGCCGGGTGAATTGGAAAAATCATTCTACGGTATGGATGTGGAAGGGTTCCGGAATGTGTATGAATTAAATTTCTCAGGTACTTTATTGCCTACCATGGTATTCAGTCGAGATATGCTTGAACTGGAAGGCGGTTCTATAATTAATTTCTCCTCAATGAGCTCTTTCCATCCTTTAACCAGAGTAGGTGCCTATTCTGCGGCAAAATCGGCCATTAATAATTTTACTGAATGGCTTGCTGTACATATGGCCAAACAAAACATTAAAGTTAATGCCGTAGCTCCTGGTTTTTTTGTTGGTGAACAAAATAGATTCCTGCTTTATGATAAAGAAACTGGGGAACTTACCAGCAGAGGACAAAAAATAATCAACAATACCCCAATGGGGCGTTTTGGAGACTTTGAAGAAATTCATGGAACCATTTTGTACCTGTTATCTGGCCTCTCGAATTTCGTTACGGGTATTGTAGTGCCTATTGATGGTGGATTTAATGCATATAGCGGAGTATAGCGAGTTATTAGTTATTAACTGAATAGATTATTGTTCATGAAAAAGAATGTAATTGTAGCACAATCAGGAGGACCTTCCCCTGTTATAAATAATTCACTCAGAGGCATTATTGAGGCCTGCAGAATGTATCCTGAAAAGATTGGAAAAATTTATGGAGGCTGGCATGGAATAGAAGGTGTCTTAAAGGAGGAACTCCTGGATATAACAGCTCAGGACAAAGAAGAGATAAATTTGCTGAGAAACACTCCCGGAGCGGGTAGTATTGGTACCTGCAGGTACAAAATTAAAGATCACCAGTTAAAAGACATGGAAAGGGTAGTGGATATTTTCAGGGCACATAACATTGGTTATTTCTTTTATATAGGTGGTAATGACTCTCAGCATACAGCTTATCGTGTTAGTGAGATTTGCAAGGAGAAAGGCCTCGAGGTTATTGCAGTTGGGGTTCCAAAAACCATTGACAATGATGTAGGAGACAATGAGTTTAAACTCATTGACCACACTCCGGGTTTTGGCAGCGTTGCCAGATACTGGACACATTTGGTGCAAAATGCAAATGAAGAAAACCATGGTTCCTCCCCTGCTGATCCTGTATTGGTTCTTCAGGCCATGGGAAGAAAAATTGGATATATCCCAGCAGCTGCCCGGCTTGCCGACCCTGATAGAAATACGCCTCTGCAAATCTACCTTACTGAATCGAAACTTGGATTGTCAGAAATGGCTGATAAAGTAAACGATCAGCTAAAGAAGGATGGCAGATGTATTGTTGTTGTTAGCGAAGGATTTGATATTGGTGAAGCTGATAAAGCAAAGGACGCCTTTGGTCATACCTCGTTTGGATCAGTAAAACTTTCAGCTAGTCAGGCTGTCGTAAATTACCTTAATCAGGCTGGTTTGAAAGCAAAAGGAATGGCTCGTGGGCAAATAATGGGAACAGATCAGCGATCTTCTGCCATCTACACCTCAGTGGTCGACCTTGAAGAGGCTTACAAAGTTGGACAAAAAGCGGTTGACATTGCTCTATCTGAAGGGAATGGATGGATGGCCACAATTTTACGGAAACCTGGCAAAATTTACAATGTATATTATGATAAAGTGCCGCTGGAAAAAGTGGCCCTGTCGGAACGTACTTTCCCTGAAAAATGGATTACTAAGAGTAGGGTTGATGTCTCAGATGAATTCCTGGATTACGTCAGACCCCTGATTGGTGATGACTGGCCCTCCGTTCCCATAGTGGATGGTAGGCAGAGGTTTACACAATTCAAACCGATTTTCGCTGATAAGAAACTAAATGATTATTTGCCAGAAGCATACTAATATTGAGCTAGATTATACTTTACTTGAATCAAGAGAAAATATAGAACTATGAATCCTCAACAAAAATTAAAAGATCTTCAACCCACTAAAGAGTACTTCATTGGTATCGATTCTGATGGATGTGTATTTGATTCCATGGAACCAAAGCAAAAAGAATTCTTTTGCCCCAACACTTTAAGGTTTTATGGCTTACTTCCTATTTCAAAAATTGCACGAGAAACCTGGGAATTTGTAAACTTATATTCTCAACATCGTGGTATAAACAGGTTCCTTGCCCTGATTGAATGTTTTGACCTACTGAATGATCGGGCAGATGTTAAATCCAGAGGATTTGAAGTTCCGGATTTATCAGCTCTTGAAAAATGGGCTGAAAATGAGACAAAACTGGGTAATCCTACTCTGGAAAACTATGCGAAGGTAGTTCAGGACCCGGATATAGACCTCGTTTTGAGCTGGTCCAAAAATATAAACAAAGAAATAGGTCAATGGGTGAAAGGTTTAAAACCTTTTCCCTGGGTTAAAGAATCTTTTGAAAAAGTAAAAGACAGAACTGACTCCATTGTAGTATCACAAACACCTGTGGAAGCCCTTGAAAGAGAATGGGAAGAAAATGGGATTGACAAATATGTTAGAATCATTGCAGGTCAGGAGTATGGTACGAAAACTGAACACCTGGCACTGGCAGCAAAAGGGAAATTTCCTGATGATAAAATACTAATGATTGGAGATGCTCCTGGTGATTATAATGCAGCCAAAAATAATGGAGTCTTATTTTTTCCCATTGTTCCCGGGCATGAAGAAAGTTCCTGGAAACGTTTTTACGAAGAAGCTGCTGATAAATTCCTGAATGGCTCCTATGCCGGTAATTACGAAAAGGAATTAATAGATGAATTTAACAAATCATTGCCCAATATTCCTCCCTGGAATTAATCAAAATATAGCAATATGATTTATTATCAAATTGGATCGGAAACAGAAGCACTCACTAAAAAGGATATGGAAAAGGGTCTTTTTGAGGCGCTTGCAAAATTGGGTGCAAAAAAGAGAGTGTTGGCCATTCCCCCTGATAATACCCGAATTCATTCAAGAGCAGGAGATCTCACCAAAATGATCTATGATTATTATGGTAACTCCTTAACTGATGTTTTACCGGCTTTAGGCACTCACTCTCCTATGCCGCCTGATGAGCTTGAAGAAATGTTTGGTGATATCCCAATGGAGCTATTCAGAGTTCATGACTGGAGAAACGATGTAATTACCCTCGGTAAGGTGCCGGAGAGTTTTGTTCGTGAGGCATCAGAGGGGAAAGTATCATTTGAGTGGAGTGCTCAGGTAAATAGTTTACTGCTTGAGGGAAACCACGATCTAATTTTATCAATTGGACAGGTTGTACCTCATGAAGTTATTGGAATGGCAAATTACAATAAGAACGTATTTGTAGGTACGGGAGGTTCTGAGGGGATTAATAAAAGTCATTACCTGGGAGCAGTTTACGGAATGGAAAGGATTATGGGTAGGGCTGACAACCCGGTTCGTGCTGTCCTGAATTATGCATCAGATCATTTATCGTCAAATTTGCCCCATATAGTTTATATCCTTACAGTCATTGATAGAGATGAATCAGGTGAATTGGTTCCTCGTGGCCTCTATATTGGAGATGATCATGAATGCTTCTATAAAGCGGCTGAACTTTCTTTCAAAGTGAATTTTGAAATGCTTTCAAGTCCTCTTGATAAGGTTGTCGTTTACCTAGACCCTTCAGAATACAAAAGTACATGGCTTGGGAATAAGGCCATTTACAGAACCCGAATGGCCCTTGCAGATAAAGGAGAATTAATAGTATTAGGACCAGGAGTAAAAGAGTTTGGTGAAGATCCTCAAATAGATAAATTAATACGTAAATATGGGTATAATGGTACGGAAAATACCATTGAAGCAGTAAAAGAAAATGCCGATTTAAGCAACAACCTCGCTGCTGCTGCACATTTAATTCATGGCTCATCAGAAGGTAGGTTTAATATTACATATTGCCCGGGTAGGTTGAGCAGAGAAGAAATTGAAGGAGTAGGCTTCCAATTTGCCGAACTGAACACAATGATGTCAAAGTATAATCCGTCTGAACTCAAGGATGGTTACAATATTCTACCGAACGGAGAAAAAATATATTTTATATCAAATCCTGCCCTCGGTCTATGGGCTACAAAAGATAAATTTGAATAATTTAACACTTATACCTTATGGAAACAACAAAATTTAGTCGAAGAAATTTTATTGCCACCACTGGCATTGCTGCAGCAGGAAGCCTCATTTCAAATCCTGTTTCAGCTATTGCAAACCCCTTAAAAGATAAGAAAAGGAAGATCGTTTTAGTGGGTACGGGTGTGAGAGGTTCCTCTTTCTGGGGCAGGCGAATTGTTCAACAATACTCTGATCTTGTTGAATTTGTTGGTCTTTGCGATATAAACCCAGGTAGATTGGAATATGCCAAGGGCTATATTGGAGTGGATTGCCCAACATTCACCAACTTTGATGAAATGATGACCAAAACCAAGCCTGATCTTGTAATGGTTACAACCGTTGATTCAACACATCATGAATTTATTATCAAAGGCCTGGAAATGGGAGCAGATGTTTTAACTGAAAAACCCATGACAACCGACGATGTAAAAGCCCAAAAAATTATTGATACGGAAAGAAAAACAGGTAAAAAAGTAATCGTAGGATTTAACTACCGGTTTGGGCCACATCCAACAAAAATTAAAGAAATACTTTCATCAGGAACCATTGGTCGTATTACATCTGTTGACTTCCACTGGTATTTGAATACTTATCACGGGGCTTCATATTTTAGGAGATGGCACGGTTTACGAGATAAAGGCGGTACACTGCTGGTTCACAAAGCCACCCATCATTTCGACCTGCTAAACTGGTGGATAGATTCAGACCCTGTAGAAGTGTTTGCCTTTGGAGCACTGGAACATTATGGGAAAAACAATGCTTTTCGCGGTGACAAATGCCGAACATGCCCACATACTGAAAAATGTAAATTTTATTGGGACATTACCAAAAATAAAAGACTTATGGACCTCTATGTTGCAAATGAGAAATACGATGGATACATACGTGACAACTGCCTCTTTAGAGATGAGATAGATATATTTGATAAAATGGCAGTACAAATAAAATACGCCAATGGCATTACGGTAAGTTACTCATTAACAACTTACTCTCCTTACGAAGGATATAGAGTAGCGTTTAATGGCTTTGATGGCAGAGTTGATTCCTGGGAAGATATCCCCTGGAGAAAAGATGAAAAAATCAACCAGGCAGAACTGCATGCACTAGAGATGTCGCAGGATAAAGAAGACATATCAACCGATTATCGCGAGATTATGGTAAATAAAAACTGGAACAATTACGAATTGGTAAAGGTTCCCAGATCCTCAGGTGGCCACGGTGGTGGAGATCAGCGGTTGCAGGATATGATTTTCAGAAATCCGGGGATGCCTGACCCTTTCAAACATGCTGCAGGAACAAGAGATGGAGCGATGTCCATTCTAATTGGTATAGCCGCCAGAAAAAGTATTGATTCAGGGAAACCAATTATGATTTCTGATCTTACTGATATTGAACTAATGGCAAAAAGACCTAAGAGCAAACAAGCATAGCTAGTGAAAATGGAACAAATAAAGTGGGGTATCATTGGGTGTGGGTCTGTAACGGAATTAAAAAGTGGACCTGCATTTAATAAAATAAATAATTCGAAATTGATTGCTGTCATGAGGAGGGATGGGGCAAAAGCAAAAAACTATGCTCAAAGGCATAAGGTACCAAAATGGTATGATAAAGCTGAAGACTTAATTAATGATAAAGAAGTTAATGCTGTATATATTGCAACTCCGCCTGATACTCATGCAAAATATGCTATTATGGCCATGAAAACCGGAAAACCGGTTTATGTTGAAAAGCCTATGGCCAGAAACTATAAGGAATGTCAGGAAATGAACGAAGTGTCAGAATCAACTGGAGTCCCACTTTTTGTAGCATATTACAGAAGGTCTTTGCCCGGATTTTTATTGGTAAAAGAGTTGATAGAAAAAGGGGTGATTGGGGATGTCCGATTTGTCCAGATTCGTTTAACCAAACCTTTTATGGAGTCTGATCTGGACTCAAAAAACCTGCAATGGAGAGTTATTCCCGAGATTGCAGGAGGAGGTCATTTTTTTGATTTATCTTCCCATCAGCTTGATTATCTGGACTTTTTGTTTGGCCCCATTATTAAATCAAATGGTTTTGCAGAAAATCAAGCTGGGAGATATTCAGCAGAAGACATCGTACTTGCTAATTTTAAATTTGAATCTGATGTTCTTGGAAACGGCTCTTGGTGTTTTACTTCAGATTTTAGTGCTGAGGAGGATGTACTGGAGTTTATTGGAGAAAAGGGGAAAATTAAGTTCTCTACCTTTAATCCAATACCTGTTGAAGTTATAACATCAAATGGAACTGAATTAATAAAATACAAGAATCCTGAAAATATACAGTATAATCTCATACAAAGTATTGTTGACGAGCTAAGAGGGGATGGTAAATGTCCAAGCACTGGAAAGACTGCTGCAAGGACTTCCATGGTTATGGATTCAGTTGTGGAAAGTTACTATAATAAGTAGAATTGTTAAAGAAAGATTTACATATAGTTGCTGATGATAAGATACCTTTTTTAAAGGGTGTACTTGAACCTTTTGGTATTGTGGAATACTTTCCAGGCAAGGAAATAAACCGGCAGGTTTTAAAAAATGCCGATGCCCTGATTACCAGGACAAGAACCAAAGTTAATAAGGAATTACTTGAAGGCACGTTGGTGAAATTTGTTGCCACAGCTACCATTGGGACCGACCACCTTGATAAAGATTGGCTAACCAAAAAGGATATTAATTGGGTAAATGCACCTGGTTGCAATTCTGGTTCAGTAATGCAATATATTGGTGGCGCTTTAACATACTTATCTTACAAGCATAATTTTGATTTCACTAAGATGACCCTAGGAATAATAGGCGTTGGCAATGTAGGATCAAAAGTTGCAAGACTTGGCAAGAATTTAGGTTTCAATATCTTATTAAATGACCCTCCCCGGGAAAGAAATGAAGGTAAATCCCAGTTCACATCATTACCAGAATTACTTCGCGCATCCGATATTTTAAGTATGCATGTACCCTTAAATAAGACTGGAAGAGATAAAACCCAGGGTCTGGTAAACAAAGAATTCCTCAGGTCAACTAAAAAAGGAGCCATTTTTATAAATAGTTCTCGTGGACCTATTGTCGAGGAATCATCTTTAAAGGAAGCCCTTATTTCCCGGAAGATTGCCAACTCGGTTTTGGATGTATGGCAACATGAGCCGGAGATCGATCCAGAACTTATGAAACTAGTGGATATTGCTACACCTCATATTGCAGGCTACTCTATTGATGGGAAAGCAAATGGAACTTCCATGGTAGTAAATGCACTATCATCCTATTTCCACCTCCCTATAAGCAACTGGTATCCTGACACTTTACCGGAGCCTAATAATAAGTCAATCACAATTAATTGCGAACATTTATCTGATCAGAAGATCCTTGAAAAAGCAGTTCGATTCACATATGAGATAGAGGGAGATGATCAAAATTTAAGAAAGAATTTAATAGAGTTTGAAAATTTAAGAGGGAACTACCCTATTCGACGGGAATTTAGCTCTTATGAAATTCAGCTTGAAAATGAAACTGAAAGAATAATAAAAAAATTAAACGATTTAGGATTTAAAACAAAATAGAAAAATGAAAGAAAAAGCCGACATTGGATTAATAGGTCTTGCCGTAATGGGTGAGAACCTGGTATTAAACATGGAAAGTAATGGATTTACAGTTGCTGTATACAACCGTACTACTGAAAAGGTCGATAAGTTTATAAACGGACGTGGGAAAGGGAAAAACTTCATAGGCACAAAAACAATCGAGGAATTTGTAAATTCATTAAAAAGGCCAAGAAAGGTAATGTTGCTGGTGAAAGCAGGGCAACCTGTCGATAATTTCATAGAGCAGGTTATTCCTTATCTGGAGAAAGGAGATATCGTTATTGATGGTGGTAATTCTCATTTTCCTGACACTATTCGACGAACAAAATATCATGAGAGTAAAGGCCTTTTATACATTGGAACAGGTGTGTCAGGTGGAGAAGAAGGCGCCTTGTTGGGACCATCCATAATGCCAGGAGGCTCTAAAGAAGCATGGCCTCATGTGAAGGATATTTTCCAAAGCATTAGTGCCAAAGTGGAAGATGGCTCCCCCTGTTGCGAATGGGTGGGTGAAAATGGTGCAGGCCATTTTGTAAAAATGGTCCATAACGGAATAGAATATGGCGATATGCAACTTATTACCGAAGCCTACCAGATAATGAAAGACCTTTTGCACCTCAATCATGACGAAATGCATGAAGTATTCAAGGAGTGGAATGAAGGCGAGTTAGATAGTTATCTGATAGAAATTACAAGAGATATTCTGGCTTTCAAAGATGAAGATGGAGAACCCCTTGTAGAAAAAATACTGGATACAGCCGGACAAAAAGGAACTGGAAAATGGACAGGAATTGCTGCCCTTGATCTAGGTGTACCTCTAACTCTGATTGGGGAGTCTGTATTTTCCAGGTGTTTATCAGCCCAGAAAGATGAGCGTGTAATCGCTTCAAAAATATTATCTGGGCCTATTCCAGAGTTCAACGGAGACAAAATAGAATTTATAGAAGACCTCCGAAAAGCACTCTTTGCATCAAAAATAATTTCATATGCCCAGGGCTATGTTCTTTTAAGGGAAGCTGCCAAAGAGTATGGATGGGATTTAAATTATGGGCCCATTGCACTTATGTGGAGAGGAGGATGTATCATCAGATCGGTATTCCTTGGAAAAATTAAAGAAGCATTTGATAATAATCCAGAATTAACCAATCTCTTGCTGGATCCATATTTTAAAGAAATTATTATGGATGCCCAGGATAGTTGGAGAAAAGTTTGTGCTACTGCTATTATTAATGGTATTCCAGCTCCTACTCTAACATCTGCACTTAATTATTTTGATGCGTACCGTTCTGAAAGATTGCCTGCAAATTTACTTCAGGCACAGCGAGATTATTTTGGTGCCCATACATATGAAAGAATTGACAGGGAAAGAGGTGAGTTTTTCCATACAAACTGGACAGGCCGTGGTGGAGATACTGCTTCAAGCACCTACAATGTATAATAAATAAGTAGTTAATAAGTTTTGAAAAAAGAGAAGCCCTTTTGGGGAAAAACTTAATATTTTTGAACCTGATATCATAAACTAAACAAAAAATCACCCTTCATGAATGACAAAGTATTGAATAAAGCAGCCGACAATATCCGAATTCTTTCCGCAGCAATGGTAGAAAAGGCCAATTCAGGTCACCCTGGTGGTGCTATGGGCGGAGCTGATTTCATTAATGTGTTATACAGTGAGTTCTTGAATTTCGATCCAGACAATCCTGCCTGGGCAGAACGCGATCGTTTTTTTCTGGATCCGGGCCACATGTCACCTATGCTTTATTCAATATTAACACTTACAGGCAGTTTTTCGCTGGATGAACTTAAAAACTTCAGACAATGGGAAAGTCCAACACCCGGACATCCGGAATTGAATGTCGCCAGAGGAATTGAAAATACATCTGGCCCCTTAGGCCAGGGACATGTATTTGCCATTGGTGCGGCTATCACAGAGAGATTCCTAGCAGCTCGGTTTGGAGATTGGTTGAGTCACAGAACCTACACCTTTATTTCTGATGGAGGTATCCAGGAGGAAATCTCACAGGGAGGAGGCAGGTTGGCCGGTTATCTAGGTTTAGGCAACCTCATTATGTTTTATGATTCCAATGACATTCAACTTTCCACGAAAACAAATGCAGTTACTAAAGAAGATACAGCAGCCAAATACAAAGCATGGGGATGGCATGTTGTAAGTATAAATGGCAATGACCCGGCTGAGATTCGAAATGCACTTAACGAATCAATAAAAGAAAAGGATAAGCCAAGTCTTATTATTGGTAAAACAATTATGGGTAAAGGCTGTGTTACTGATGATGGAAAAAGTTTTGAAAGCCAGACTTCGACTCATGGCCAACCTATTGGAAGTGCAGGTGCTTCCTTTGACAAAACTGTTGAGAACTTGGGGGGGGACCCAGAAAACCCATTTGCTGTATTTCCTGAGGTAACTAACTATTATAAAGAAGTGCTTGAATTAAAAAGGGGAAAAGCCAAAGAAAGAGCTTCTGTAAAAGCTACATGGAATTCCAATAATGCTGCACTTGCTGAAAAATACAATAAGTTCATTAGTGGTGCTGTTCCAGAAATAGATTATACTAAGATCAATCAGAAAGACAATATTGCAACCCGTGCTGCCTCTGGTATTGCATTGGGATACTTTGCAAAAAATGTTGAGAATATGATTGTTTCTTCTGCAGATCTTTCAAACAGTGATAAAACAGATGGATTTCTAAAGAATTCTTCTGCTTTCACGAATGGTGAATTTTCAGGGGCGTTTCTCCAGGCTGGAGTATCGGAATTAACCATGGCAGCTGTAATGAATGGTATGGCCCTGCATGGAGGAGTTATCCCTGCTGGAGGTACTTTCTTTGTATTTTCTGATTATATGAAACCTGCTGTAAGGATGGCAGCTCTAATGGAACTTCCAGTAAAATATGTATGGACTCATGATGCTTTCAGAGTAGGAGAAGATGGCCCAACGCACCAACCTGTTGAGCAGGAAGCCCAAATTCGTTTAATGGAGCAATTACGGAATCATTCGGGAAATCGTAGTGTTCTTGTGCTTAGACCAGCGGATGCACCTGAAACGACAGTTGCCTGGAAGCTTGCTCTTGAAAATACAGATACACCCACAGCCCTTATCCTATCCCGACAGGGAATTAAAAATCTTCCCACTCTTGGGAAATCCAGATATGATGATGCACTTAAAGCACAGAAAGGTGCTTATATTGTTAAAGACACAGATGGAAAACCTGACTTAGTATTAGTGGCAAGTGGATCGGAAGTTTCTACCCTCATTGAAGGAGCTCAAATACTCGAAAATGAAAAAGACTTAAAAGTTAGGGTAGTTTCAGCCATCTCTGAAGGCCTATTTAGAGATCAGGACCCCTCCTATCAGGATAGTATTTTGCCAAATGATATCCCCACCCTGGGACTTACAGCCGGATTACCAATAACCCTGGCAGGGCTGGTTGGACCAAAAGGAAGGTCAATAGGGCTGGATAGTTTCGGATATTCTGCTCCAGCTGGTGTTCTTGATGAAAAACTAGGATATACCGGAATAAATGTTTTCAACCAGGTATTGGAGTATTTAACGGATCTGAATACTTAGTTATTCAGGTTCTGTTTTTTCTTTAATAATGAATTTTGTAATTTTAATTTGAGTATCTGATAATCAAGGTCAAACTGAGCTTATCGAATGTGGGCCAGGTCATAGGCTTCGACAAGCTCAGCCTGACTCTCAGGTTTTAATAATTAATTTGTATTTTTCGATATGAAAAATATTATACAAGCATGCACCCTCTAATTAAAAAGCTTAATTATAAGGACCAGATAGGAATATTGATTCTAAATTCTACGGGTGATTTTAACCAGATTTTTAAAGAATTCGAGAATATCGCCAAAGTCAATCAAAAAATTCAGCCAAAAAAATACGAATTTATCCTGGCATTTGTAAAAAGCCTAGTGGAAATCAAAGAATTTGCTATCAAGATCCCTTCCATCATGGCAGATGATGTAACTTTATGGATTGCTTACCCAAAGTTCCAGCAAATACACCTCAGATATAAGCCGTGATAATGGCTGGCAGCCCCTGGGTGATTTAGGTTTTGAAGGAGTCAGGCAAATAGCCATTGATGAGGATTGGTCAGCTCTACGCTTTAGACAAGCAAAGTTTATAAAGTCCCTAAAACGAGATAAAAGCAGGGCCATAAGTAAAGAAGGGAGACATAAGTTAAATGGTTAATGTTTAATTATAAAGCAAGGTATGATTACTGTCTGTAAAAAGCCCCCTTCAAAGAATTTAAAACTAACTATTTGTTTGCTCATTCTTATATCTACTCTATTTTTATCATGCAAACATGAATCTGAAGAGTCAAAAAAGCAGCTACCAAATATAATTCTGATCCTGGCTGATGATATGGGCTGGTCTGATTTAGGATGTTATGGTGGTGAAATATCCACTCCGAATCTGGATGGTTTGGCTGAAAATGGCATCCGTTTCACTCAATTTCATAATACTGCCAAGTGCTTCCCTTCCAGAGCATGCCTATTAACTGGTCAATATGCACAGGATGTTGGAATGAGTCAAAAACCAGAACACTTTAAGAATGCAGTTACCCTGGGGGAAGTATTACGAACTGTCGGGTACCGGACATTGATGACAGGCAAGCATCATGGCCTGGATAATCCTTATGAAAGGGGATTTGATCATTATTACGGTCTTCGAGATGGGGCTGCCAATTACTTTAATCCTGGTCATCAAAGGTCTGGAGAGAAAATACCTGCACAAAAAAGACCAGGAAAAAGATATTGGTGCTTTGATGATGAAGTTCTACAGCCCTATACGCCTGTGGAAGAAGATTTCTATTCTACAGATTATTATACTAAATGGGCTGTTGAATTCCTCGAAAAATATAATAATGAAGATCAGCCTTTCTTCCTTTATATTGCCTACCAGGCTCCACATGACCCACTTCAGGCCTGGCCAGAAGATATAGCAAAATATAAAGGGAAATACAGTAATGGCTATGAATCAATTGCCGAAAAAAGATTCATGAAGCAAAAAGAATTAGGCCTTATAGACGATACATTTCCTCGCTCAACCCCATCTTATACTGATTGGGAAACCTTATCTGATTCAGAAAAGGATATCCAGGATCAGAAAATGGCTGTATATGCAGCCATGATTGATAGGTTAGATCAAAATATAGGCAAAGTACTTCAAAAAGTAAAAGATATGGGAGAAGAGGAAAACACCTTAATCCTGTTTGCTTCAGATAATGGTTCATCCGCAGAAGATGCCGAATCAAATGTGGGTGGAACAGGTGAAATTGGCAGCATGACTTATTGGGCATCATTGGGATTGTCATGGGCAAATGTAAGCAATACACCTTTTCGTTTCTATAAAAATTATAGTCACGAGGGTGGTATTTGCACACCTCTTATTGCCCATTGGCCGGAAGGTATAAAAAGCCCTGGCAGGTTCTCGAAATTTAATGGTCATTTTATCGATATTATGGCCACATTGGTTGATATTACTGGAGCGCAGTATCCACGCGAACTCAATGAGGAACAAATATTCCCTATGGATGGCGAAAGTTTGTATAATGTATTCTTAAACCAGGATGCAAATCGCTCTGAACCTCTCTTCTGGCAATGGTCAAAAGGGAGAGCTGTTATCCATAATAATTGGAAGCTGGTAAGTTGGGAAAGTGATTGGCAGTTGTATGATATGTCAATCGATCGGACAGAAACAAAAAACCTGGCTGCTGAAAATCATGTAAAAGTTAAAGAATTGGAGAAATTATATCTAGACTGGTTACAGACTACAAACTAATAATTTATAAGTAATTACAAAATGAAGAGAATAACAAAAACACTTATTTTATTAATTATCTTTTGTTCAAGCATCTTCGCTCAGGAAAACTTTATTGGCGAACCTGCACCAAAGTTTGAAATTGATAAGTGGATTTATCCCAAAATTCGAGTTGAGGACTGGAATGTAAGAAGAATACCTAATGACCTGGATGGGAAAATCATTGTATTAGATTTTTGGTTTACAAGTTGTGCCCCTTGCGTTGCCACTATACCTGAACTAAACTATTTTGCTAAGCAATATCCTGAAATAGTATTTTTATCAATCTCATTTGAAGAAGAACCAGTTCTAAATGATTTTCTTTCAAAAGTAATAATGTATTATCCTGTTGGATCTGATACATCAAGAAGTGTAATTAAAGCTTTTGGAGTACACTCCTATCCTCAAACATTTATAATTAATAAAGAGGGAATTATTGCCTGGCATGGTGATGCTTTTGAATTAAACAAAGACATAATAAATAATGTGCTTGGAATAACATCTGAGAATAAAATAAAGTATAGCCCTAATGACCCTGAATTAGGGAATGAATCTTCAGCATATACTTTTTCGATACATGAGAATAAATTAGGCATGGGACAATCTGCATACTCTCATACTAATGCATACGACATTATTGTTTTTAATAAGAGCCTTGAAACTATTCTTGCCAATTATTATAAAATCAACAAATCCCGAATTATCACAAATGACACAAGCCTTTTTAAAATAAACTATGATATTTCTTTAAAAGCTGATAAAGATTTAACCTCTGAGGCTAATTGTGTT
>RCNC010002223.1_pt1 | contig 32568 bp, 29 predicted proteins | sample 2041301 | NCBI WGS metagenome assembly RCNC01 (sample SAMN09708231, study PRJNA481090) | Marine sediment metagenome, whole genome shotgun sequencing project. | biome: marine sediment; feature: ocean; material: sediment; isolation source: Sewage treatment plant 13A marine sediment (STP13A) ... | reverse complement strand
TCCCGCAACATGCGGGCCGGGTCCCGTCTCTGGTTTTTATGTCGGCACTATGGGATATTTCCTTGAGCAAACAGGGGGTTGCCCTAAACAGGAAAACCGGAGAACTCCTGGTGGGCAACAACCGTATGCTCTGTTCAGGCAGGTAAACCAGTCGTCTGAAATGCAACATCCCGGTCCCGAGTCCCGTGCCGTTTTTCCGGCGGGTCGGGCCGGTTTTTCCTGGGAGAGTGGCGATGAGCGATTTGAATTACCACCTGATCGGCGACGACATGCAGGCCGTGGTCATCAACATGACCAGCGGCCAGGTGATCCGGGCGGAAGCCGGGGCCCTGATGTATATGACCGAGGGGATTGAGATGGACGCCAAGATGGACGGGGGAATCCTCGGCGGCCTGAAACGGAAAGTCCTGGCCGGTGAGAGTTTTTTTATCACCCATTTCCACTGCAGTGTCCCGTCAGGCCAGGCGGCTTTCAGCGCCCCGTACCCGGGCAAGATCCTGGCCCGGCGTCTCACCGACGAAGTGCTGCTCTGTCAGAAAGATGCCTATCTCTGTTCAGCGGGCGACATTGACATCAGCGTGGCTTTTACCAAGCGCCTGGGTGCCGGGTTCTTCGGCGGGGAAGGCTTCATCCTGCAGAAGCTGCAGGGCAGCGGGGAAGTGTTCATCCATGCCGGGGGCACGCTGACCAAGCTGGAACTGGCCGCCGGACAGAAGGTGAAGGTCGACACCGGCTGCCTGGTGGCCTTCGATCAATCGGTGGACTACGACATCAAGATGGTCGGTGGGATCAAGACGTCCCTCTTCGGCGGGGAAGGGCTTTTCTTCGCCCATCTCACCGGGCCGGGTACGGTCTACCTGCAAACGCTTCCTTTCTCCAGGTTGGCCGACCGGATCACCGCCGCCGCCGGGGGGAGCAAGGGCGAACACCGCCGGGGCAAGGGGATCTCCGGCGTTTTAGGCGATATCATCGGCGGCGACTGACGTGGCTCCAGGATCACGTCTGAGGCCCGGGAACGGCGTTGCCGGCATCCTCGGAAGGCTCACATACCGCCGAAGTATGCTCGCCTCCCTCGTCAGCCGGCGCCTTGTTCCCGGACCACAGCCGTGACCCTGAAACCACGTCAGGTTTCATGAAGAATCAGAAAGAAGGAGAAGATTCCGGAGGAGGGGAGGAGGAAATTTACTTAAGTTTGCGCTGTTTCTCGGACTCGTCCCGGTAGGCTTTGTCGTAGAGCACGTTCCACTCTTCGCTGCCTTCGGGGATGTCCCGGGCAATGGAAGTAATTTTCTGGCGGGCCGCTTCCTCGATCTGCTCTTCCCGGAGCATTTCGGCGCGCAGGATCTCCACCACCTGCAGGCGGATTTCATTGCGGGGGTATTTGAAGTCGATTTCGGCCTGTTCGGCCATGTCATCGATGATCAGGCTGGAAAGGAGATTTATTTTTTCCCGGCTCAGTTTCATGGCACTCACTCAGAGAATGATATTGCGCTCTCTGACCAGCTTGGCCTTTATCTTTTTGAACATCTCATGGTACTGGGCGCCGGCTTCCTGCATCTGGTCGGCATACTGATCGAGAATCTGCCGCACCTCGTCGTTCAGGTCGTCCTCCTCGCGCAGCTCGACGGTGATCACGTCAACGATCCGCTCGGCGAGCCAGTCCTCCTTTACCCCTTCGACAAACCCGTTGCGCAGCAACTGCTTGGCGATGCGAAAGGAAAAGAGGTCGATCTGGTGCAGAGAGAGCCGCATTGACAAACACCCTTTCAAAAAGGACGGCCGACTGTCCATGACGGCGATCCGATCTCAGGAGCGGTTATAGCACAGCGCCGGGGTACGATCAAGAATCTGTCCCGGCCGTTGCTCCGGTCCCAATGCTGATTACCGCTTAGGCCGCCGCCCGGTTGGCCCGATAAGAAAAATATACCACCCGGTGGCCCAAGGCTTTTCGTGTGGTATAATGATTCTGTTGACACCTCGCCGTCATCAGCCGAGCTGACCCGCCACGGGGCTACGGCGCCATGGCCGGCAGCTGGCCGGCGAGGGGTTGACAGTTTTTTTTGTACGCTCCCGCCTCTCGCAAACCCGCATCCAGACGATACAATGGTTCACGTATTCCGCTCGTTACGGCGAGGGGCATCTGAACGGAGGGGGAATGCACAGGAACAAGCCCGGAATACTCGGGGCCCTGGGGCCGGGAATCGTTATCGCCGCCACCGGTGTGGGGGCCGGCGCCCTCTTCATGCCCGTTCTTGCCGCCACCCTGCTGATCCTCAACAACCGACAGGGGTGGATCGGCCGGTGGCGCAACGGCCCGGCCGGCAACATCCTGCTTATTCTGGCCCTGTTGCTCTTCGGCGTGCTGCTGCTGCAGGAGTTGCTGCGCTGGCTGGCCGGCTGAACCCGCCGGGGCGTTGCACCGCCAGGGCCACCCCCCCGATCACCAGCGCTGAACCGCAGAGGATTCGCCAGGTCAACGGTTCGTCAAAGGCCAGTGCCCCCACACTGACCGCCACCACCGGGGCGGTGTAGGCGATCAGCGACATCTTTGTCGCATCCACATGGGTCAGCAACCAGAAGTAGAGGCTGAAAGTCACCGCTGACCCGAGCACCGCCAGGTAGAGCAGGGCGCCCACCGACACCGCGTCAAAAACCGGTGGCGTGTCCCCCTCAACGGCAAGGGCCAGCGCCCCCATCAGGCCCGCCGCGATCCCCATGGGTACCGCCGAGATGGAGATGGGGTGAACGTCCTTGCCCCACTTTTTGATCGAGACGCTGGCCACTGCCGACAGCAGCGGCGAGATGAGCAGCACCACCGAGGCGGTGGCCGCCATCGGCCCCACCAGCAGGGTGAAATCCTCGGAGAAGATCAGCGCCACACCGCCGAAACCGACAATCACGCCGGCAAGCGCCCGGGAGGTCAGGCGCTCCCCGGGAAGGACTGCGTGGGCCATCAGGGCGACAAAGAGCGGCATGGTGGCGAAGATCACCGAGGTCAGGCCGGAGGGGAGCCACTGCTCGGCCCAGTAGACGATGCCGTAGGAAGCGCAGAAAGAACAGAGGGCGTTGAGCACCCAGAGCCATCGTTCCCGTGAGGTGCGGCCGAAGCGGACCTTGAACAGCGGTGCCATGGCCAGCAGGATCACCGCGGCGATGGCGAAGCGGAGCGCCACCCCGGTGACCGGGGGGATGCCGGCGAGGCCGATGCGGATGGCGGCCCAGGTGGTGCCCCAGATCAGGGTCAGCAGGACGAAGGTGCCGACAATGATCGCTGGGGATGGCTTACGCATTCCCGAGTGTAGCACGGGGCCGGTTCTGGCGTCTCCCGCCGTATCCTGGCGGCTGTTCCTTGATCTGTGACGGGTCCTTTTCTATACTGCCAGACATTCATCCGGCCGGTGCCGAGAACAGAGACCCGCCCGCCCGTGAACCGGGGGGCCGCCTTGATCCATACAGGGGATGTGCCATGAAAAAATTCAATCCGGAAAAGGCCATGCAGCGAGCCAAGAGAGAGTTCGGCGAGTTTGGCGGTGTCTGCCCGTCGCTGGCCCGCTCATCCACCTTCACCGTACTTGAACCGGGAACCATGCCCGAGATTTTTCACGGGGAGAAGGGCCCGGATGCCGGCGGTTGTTTTCTGTACAGCCGTCATTTCAACCCCACCGTTGACGTGCTGGCCCGCTACCTGGCCGCGATGGAGGGCTCCGGTCACGCCATCTGCACCTCCAGCGGCATGTCGGCCATTGCCTGCACCCTGCTCCAGCTCTGCCATAACGGCGACCACATCGTTTCGTCGGACACCGTTTACGGCGGCTCTCACGCGCTCTTCGAAGATGTGCTGCCCGACATGGGGGTGGAAACAACCTTTGTTGACCCCTCGGACACCGCCGCATTTGCCGCGGCCATCACCCCGAAGACGAAGGTGCTCTACACCGAGACTCTCGGCAACCCCACGCTCAAAGTGGCTGATATCCCGGCGCTGGGCAAACTGGCCGACGAGCACGGCCTGAAACTGGTTGTGGACAACACTTTCACCCCGGCGATGATCTCGCCCCTGGCCCTCGGAGCCCACGTGGTGATCTATTCGATGACCAAATTCATCAACGGGGCCAGCGACATGATCGCCGGTGTCATCTGCGGCACCAAGGACTTTGTCTACGAACTGATGGACCTGCACACCGGCCGGGTTATGCTGCTCGGCCCCACCATGGACCCGCGGGCGGCCTTCGACCTGATCCAGCGGTTGCCCCATCTGCCGATGCGGATGCGCGAGCATTCCCGCCGGGCCATGGCCATTGCCCGCCATGCGGAGAAACTGGGCGCCCCGGTGATTTATCCGGGCCTCGAATCGCATCCACACCACAAGTTGATGGGATCGATGCTCAACGATGATTACGGTTTCGGCGGTATGCTGACCATCGATTGCCGGACCCCGGAACGGGCCGACGAATTGATGGAAGTCCTGCAGAACGATGAAGAATTCGGCCTGATCGCCGTCTCCCTCGGCTACTTCGATACCCTGATGTCCTGTTCGGGGTCGTCAACCTCGTCGGAGATTTCCGCTGACTCCCAGGAACGGATGGGGCTTTCTCCAGGCCTGATCCGCTTCTCCATCGGCTACACCGGGGACCTGGAGGACCGCCAGGCCCAGTTCGAGCGGGGCTTGCGCAAGGTTGGTGTGATCGGGTAACCGGTCCGGGTCATGCTGCGGGTTTTTGTGATAACATAGTGCCAGCCTTGCCCGCAGTCGTTCGCTGGCCGGAGTTTTTCCTCGATGCCGGCGACCAGCCAACCGGAGGTTTCCATGATCAGCATCGCCATCCGTCCCGGACGGGACTGTCCCTGTTCCCGGGCGCTCATTTCATACCTGCTCGTCGCCGGTTGCCTGCTCCTGCTGGCGGCCGCTCCGGTTTCAGCGCAGATCCCTTACGGGACCTCTCCGTCCTGGGTCTCATCGGACACCCAGGTCTCCACCGGTGCGGCACTGGCCGACATCGACCGCGACGGCTGGCCCGACCTGGTGGTGTCCAACGGCAACGACATCCACCGCCAGCGAGTGGCGGTCTACTACAACCAGGGTGACGGCATTTTCCCCGGCAGCCCCGACTGGCAGTCCACCGACATCGATTACCACGGACACCTCTCGGTGGGCGACGTCAACGGTGACGGCTGGCCCGATGTGGCGGTGTCGGTCTATATCGGCGCCGCCGGGTTCAGCCAGGACGGCACGGTCAAGCTCTATCTCAACGACGGGGCGGGCACCCTGGGGGCCACCCCGGCCTGGACGGCCGGCCAGGATGTTTACTCTTTCCGCTGCGCCTTCGGGGACATGGACAACGACGGCGACCTCGACCTGGCGGTGGCCTGCGGCGAGTCGTATTACAGCAACCCGCGTCACAACCGGGTCTTCCGCAACAGCGGAGGAATGCTGGAAGCTACGCCGGCCTGGCTCTCCGACGAACTGGATTCCAGCTACGACGTCTCCTGGGCCGACGTGGACCGGGATGGCGACCTCGACCTCGCCTTCTGCAACTCCGGCGGGCCCAATCGGGTGTATTACAACAATGGCGGGGTGCTGGAAACCAGCGCCGCCTGGAGCTCCAGCGACATCTCGCTGGATGCCAACACCCTGGCCTGGGGCGATGTCACCGGTGACGACTGGCCGGACCTGGCGGTGGCTGACAACAACCAGCTGGGGGGCAGCGGCCGGTTCAAGCTCTATGTGAACAACGGTTCCGGCACCCTCGGCACCACTCCGGCCTGGAGTTCCAACGAGAGCGGCTACGGCTCCTCGGTGGCCTTCAGCGATGCCGACGACGATGGCGACCTCGACCTCTTCTCCGGGCAGTGGTGGGGTCCGATGCGGGTACACCTGAATCAGGGCGGCACCCTCAGTTCGTCGGCGGTCTGGACGTCCTCCACCAACAGCGTGGTGGAGCGGATCTGTTTTGCCGACACCGACCGGGATGACCTGCGGGTTGCCACCGTCCTGTTTGACGAGACTGGCGGGAATACCTTGTACAGCCTGCCCCGGCGGCCCCTGGAATCCATCGGTTCGGTGGAGGTTGGCGGCAGCCCCCTGGGAAGCGGGGATTACTGCTTCAGCCTGGAGAACGGCTGGCTCAGCCTGGCCGCCGACCCGGCCGGCGCCACTGTCGCCGTGCAGTACACCTGGTCCTTCGACCAGGAGGTGGCCGTGAGCAACTGGGACAGCGACGACGGCAACTACCTCTTTGCCAATAGCGGCGTCCCATCACCCTCCACCCTGGAGACCGACCTCAGGGTGAGCCCGGACGCCGGCCAGGTGCCGTTCACCACCAGTTTCAGCATCTCCCTGGCCAACACCTATCCCGGCCAGACCCGTCGCATCGCCGGGCGTATCAACATCGCCCTGGCCGGTGGCGGGTCCGTCGGGTCCTGGCGTGCCGGGTATGCCAACATTGCTCCGGGCAGCCTGTTCACCAGCTCCTGGAACCAGAATATCCCGGCCATCGGCTCACTGATCGGCACCAGCATCTTCACTCTGGCCGCCGAAGACGTGACGCCCGCGCCGTACAACCAGCCGCCCTACCCGGCGGCCGGCGGCACGGCCGTGTCCAGCGCCGTGCTCACCGCCACGGCGCCGTGACCTGAACGGTTGTGTTATATTTTTACAGCCTTGCCTGCATGCCACTGCCCGCCCGGCGGGTCTGTCCGGCCCCGTGCCTGGAGGATGAGATGAACCGAGATCGCCTTGTGTCAGTCCTGCTGCTCTGCTGTTGCCTGGCTTGTACGCCGGCCCTGTTCGCCGGCACCGTGCCCTACGACGGCACCCCGAACTGGGAGTCCGCGGATACCGAGGTCTCCACCGGCGCCATGCTGGCCGACATCGACCGCGACGGCTGGCCCGACCTGGTGGTGTCCAACGGCAATGACATATACCGCCAGCACGTGGCGGTCTACTACAACCGGGGGGACGGTACATTTCCCGACACTCCGCACTGGGAGTCGAGTGACATCGACTACCACGGCCACCTCTCGGTGGGCGATGTCAACGGGGACGGCTGGCCCGACGTGGCGGCCTCGGTCTATATCGGTGCCGCCGGGTTCAGTGAGGACGGCAGGGTCAAGCTCTACCTCAACGACGGGACCGGCATGCTGGGTTCGACACCGGCCTGGACCGCCACTGAGGATGTCTACACCTTCCGCTGCGCCTTTGGCGACCTGGACAATGACGGCGACCTCGACCTGGCGGTGGCCTGCGGTGAGTCCTACAACAATCAGCCGCGTACCAACCGCATCTTTCGCAATGTGGGGGGGATGCTGGAAACCACGCCCGTCTGGGAGTCGGCCGAGCTGGATTCCAGCTACGATGTTTCCTGGGCCGATGTGGACCGGGACGGCGACCTCGACCTGGCCTTCTGCAATTCCGGCGACCCGAACCGGGTTTACTACAACAACAACGGGGTGATGAGCACCAGCGCCGGCTGGAGCTCGGCCGACACGGCCGAGCAGGATGCCAACACCCTGGCCTGGGGCGACGTCACCGGTGACGGCTACCCGGACCTGGCGGTGGCCGACAACAACCAGCTGGGGGGCAGCGGCCGGTTCAAACTGTATGTGAACAACGGCTCCGGCACCCTGGGCACCACCCCGGGCTGGACCTCCAGCGAGGGCGGGTATGGCTCTGCGGTGGCCTTTTCCGACGTGGACAATGACGGTGACCTCGACCTCTTCTCCGGGCAGTGGTGGGGGCCGATACGAGTGCACCTGAACCAGGGCGGAACGCTCGGCTCTTCGGCGGTCTGGGCCTCCTCCACCGGCAGCGTAGTGGACACCGACCGTGACCAACTGCAGCTCAATACCTACAACTTCACCTCCACGCCCGGCCGAACCCTTTACTATCTCCCGCACCGTCCCATCGAGCGGATACTGTCCGTCATCGTTGGCGGGGTGAGTGCAGGGTTTGCCACCAGTCTGGAGAACGGCTGGATCAGCCTCCGTTCCGACCCGGGGGGTGATAACGTGTCAATTGAATACGAGTGGTCCCGCGGCCTGGAGGTGGCGGTCTCCAACTGGGACAGCAGCGTGGGCAACTACCTCTTCGTCAACAACGGTACCGGTGACTATGACAACCTGATTCTCGCCGGTCCCGGGCCGGGCCCGGATAACCCGCCCGAAGTGCGCGGGTTCATCCCCGGCAGTGGCATGGTGGTCTCCTTTGTTGCTTACGGAGCGGACCGCTACGGGGTGAACGTTGCCGCCGGCAACATTGATGACGAGCCGGGGGACGAAATCATCACCGGCCCCGGGCCGGGCGCGATCTTTGGCCCGCAGGTGCGTGCCTTCAGCAGTACCGGCACGGCGCTGACCGGAGCGTCCTTCTTCGCGTACGGCACCAACAAATACGGCGTCAACGTGGCCACCGGTGACCTGGACGGTGACGGCCGCCACGAGTTCATCACCGGCGCCGGGCCGGGCGCGGTGTTCGGCCCCCACGTGCGGGCTTTCAGTTACGACCGCGATGCGGTGTACCCGGTGTCCCCGGTCTCCGGGGTGAGCTATTTCGCCTATGGCACGCTGAAATACGGTGTCAATGTCGCCTGCGGCGACCTCGATGGCGACGGGATGGATGAAATCGTCACCGGTGCCGGGCCGGGCGCGGTCTTCGGTCCCCACGTGCGGGGCTGGAACGTTGACGGCGGGACCGCGGGCCCGCTGGGCGGAGTGAGTTACTTCGCCTACAGTACGCTGAAATGGGGCGTCAACGTCGCCTGCGGCGACCTGGACGGTGACGGGATGGACGAGATCATCACCGGCGCCGGGCCGGGTGTGGTGTTCGGCCCCCACGTGCGGGGCTGGAATGTTGACGGCGGAACGGTTACGCCGATCCAGGGTGTCAGTTATTTCGCCTACGACACCACCGAATACGGGGTTGAGGTTGGCGCCGGCGACCTGGATGGTGACGGAATCGACGAGATCATCACCGGCGCCGGTCCGGGTCCGGACTTCACCGCCCGGGTCCGCGGCTGGAATTACGACGGCACGGCACTGACTGCCATGGATGACGTGGACTTCCTTGCCTATCCGGCGGACGATGTGGCGTATGGCGCCAAGGTGGCTTTCCTCGAGGATTGATGGTGATCGGGCCGCGAGCGAACAGAGACAGGGCTGGTGAAGGCTCCACCATCCGCCGGGTAACCCTGGCGGGCATGGCGGTGAATATCCTTCTCGCCGGCCTGAAGTTCGTGCTCGGTGTGGTGGGGCACAGCCAGGCCCTGGTGGCCGATGCCGCGCACAGTCTTTCCGACCTGGGCACCGATCTGGCCCTGCTCCTCGGCGTCAAGTACTGGACCGCTCCGGCCGACGACGACCATGCGTACGGCCACCACCGCATCGAGACCCTGGTCAGCGCGGCCATCGGCCTCTTTCTGGCAGCGGCAGCCGTGGTGATCGGATACCGCGCTCTGACCACCATCCACGACTCGTCAGGGGCCACGCCCGGCTGGTTCGCCTTTGCCGGTGCCGCCATCTCCATCATTGTCAAGGAACTGCTCTACCGCTGGACCCTGGCCGCCGGCCTCCGCACGGGGTCGTCGGCTTTGACGGCCAACGCCTGGCACCACCGCAGCGATGCGCTCAGCTCCATTCCCGTGGCCCTGGCCGTGGTGGTGGCGATCTACTTTCCCGACTGGTCCTTTGTCGATCAGATAGCCGCCCTTCTGGTCACCGTCTTCCTGCTCCACGCTGCCTGGCGAATTCTCTTCACCGCCTTTGGCGAGCTCACCGACCGCGGGGCGCCCTCCGAGGACCGGCGGCAGATCCTTCAGTTGAGCAGGGGCATCGAGGGCGTTTGTGACGTGCACGCCTTGCGCACCCGGCTTTCCGGAGGCGGCACCCAGGTGGATCTGCACGTCCAGGTGGACGCCGACCTCTCGGTGATGGCCGGCCACGAGATCGCCGGAGCGGTGAAACGGCGGCTGATCGAAGACGGTCCGGGGGTGATGGACGTGGTGGTGCACATCGAACCATTCGAGGAGGATTAGGGAAGGGTCATGCTCACTTTTTTCAAACAGAAGATTCTGAATCCCTTGTGGCTCCGGCTCAGCTACCTGAATCCCGGATGCATCGTTTCCCGATTTATCCAGCGGGGAACAGGGTACCAGGTTCATTCCGGGCCGTTCTCGGGAATGAAATACCTCGGCGCCAGCGTGGGCAGCCAGTATTTCCCCAAGATTCTGGGGACCTATGAGAAGGAATTGCACATGGTAATCGAGCAGCTCTGCTCGAAGAAGTTCGACCATGTGGTCAATGTGGGAGCGGGGGAGGGGTATTATGCCGTGGGCCTGGCCCTGCGCATGCCTGAAACGGGCGTGATCGCCTTCGAGTCGGATGCGGCCGGCCAGGAGATCGCGGCCCGAATGGCCCAGATCAATGGTGTGCGGACCCGGGTCATCGTGCATGGCCTATGCGATATTCCGGCATTTACCAGCTGTTTCAGACGCAGCCGCAACTGCCTGGTCTTCATGGATGCCGAGGGCGCCGAAGCGCTGCTACTTGACCCTACCGTGATCCCCGAACTTTCAGAGGTCCACATGCTGGTGGAACTGCATGACTTCATCTTCCCTCAGATCGGCGACCTGATGACCACGCGGTTCAAGGAGAGCCACCGAATCACCGAAATCGTGTCCGAGCCACGGACGCTGGGTGATTTCCCGCTGCCGCTGTCGTCCCTGAAGACCGCGCTGCTGAAAAAGCACCTGCTGCGGGCGATCAGTGAGGACCGGCCGGGCCGGATGCGCTGGTTTTATCTCGAGCCCCGTGCCTGACCGCCACTATTTCTTCCTTTGCCCGGACTGTCCCGCCTGTTAAAATACCCGTCGCCATTATCCGGGATGCCTCAGCAGTACGTGACCGCCATTTGGCGGCGCACCAGGGAGTTGTCACTTGAGCAAGCACCAGAAACTTTTACGTCTGTTTACAGTGTTGGTCTTTGTCCTGTCCACGGCCTCCGTCATCGCGCCGGCGGTCGCCGGCAGCGGTGAGTTGCCCGGGAAGCCCGGTCTTGTCCGCATCCCGTTGGGCAGTCCCGCCGACATTCAGCGGCTGGTGGACATGAATCTCGATATCACAACGGTCCGTCCCGGGCAGTATGCCGAGGCGTATCTTCTGGCCGGGGAACGGCTGGAGGTGATGGCCCGGGGCTTCACGGTCCACCCCATTGTGGATACCAGCCGGGAGTACCTGGAGACCATCGGGCAGCAGGGTTTCATCCCCCAGCCGGGGCGCGAGTGGACCAGTTACCCCACCTTCAGCGAGATGGAAACCTGGCTGCAGGGTATCGAGACTTCCTATCCGGGTCTGTGCGACCTTTTCAGCATCGGCCAGTCCACCAACGGACGAGACCTCTGGGTGATGAAGATCAGCGACAATGCCGGCGCCGAGGAAGCCGAACCGGAGTTCAAGTATATCGGCGCCATGCACGGCAATGAGACTCTCTGCGTGCCGCTTCTGCTCAACCTCATCGAGCATCTGTTGATGAATTACGGGTCTGACCCGGCCATCACCGCCCTGGTGGACAACCGCGAGATCTTCATCATGCCGCTGATGAACCCTGATGGCTATGTCTCCGGCTCTCGCTACAACGCCCAGGGCCGGGACCTGAACCGTGACTTTCCCGATTTTGTCGATGACCCGGTGAACGAGCCGGACGGCCGGGGCACCGAAACCCAACTGGTGATGCTCTGGCAACTGGACCACACCTTCGTGCTCTCGGCCAACTTCCATACCGGGGCGACGGTGGTGAACTATCCATACGACTGCACCTGGGATTACTGCCCTGACGACACCTTCTTCTACAACATGGCCATCGGCTACTCCTCGCGCAATCTGCCGATGTACAACAGCACCTCCTTTACCGACGGCGTGACCCGGGGCGTCGAGTGGTACATGACCCACGGCAATATGCAGGACTGGAACTACTACTGGTATGCCGACTACGACGTGATCATCGAGCTGTCCGACCCCTCGGCGCCGCCGCCCTCCCAAATCGAGGACTACTGGGATGACAACCGGGAGTCGATGCTCTACCACATCGACCTGGCCGGCAAGGGCCTGGTGGGCACGGTGACCGACGCGGTTATCGGCAATCCCGTGGCTGCCGAAGTCACTATTGAAAGTATGGATATGCCCACTGCGGTGCACTGTGACCCGGACCACGGTAACTATGTCCGGCCACTCTACACCGGCGAGTACACCGTGACCTACACTGCCGAAGGCTATACGCCCCAGACACTGGCCACTGTCCCGGTCACCTGGGGGGAGGCCACCGTCCGTGATATTGCCCTGGTACCGGACAATCTCACCCCGGTGGTGACCGGCCCAGGAGCCGGAGCCTCGAACCCGCCGCTGGTCCGGGTGTACAGCCCCCTGGGCGGAACGCCTCTGGCTGAGTGGTCGGCCTATGGCACGCCGGCCTGGGGGGTAAATCTCGCCGCCGGCGACCTGGACGGCAACGGTGCGACTGAAGTGCTCACCGGCGCCGGTCCCGGCGCGGTATTCGGCCCCCACGTCCGTGCTTTTTCCACCACCGGCACACCGGTTTCCGCGGTCAACTTCCTCGCCTACGGCACCAACAAATACGGGGTCAATGTCGCCTGCGGTGATCTGGATGGTGACGGGATGGACGAGATCGTCACCGGCGCCGGTCCCGGTGCGGTGTTCGGCCCCCACGTGCGCGGTTGGAACAGTGACGGCGGGTCCGTGGCCTCGATTCCCGGTGTGAGTTACTTTGCGTACGGCACACTGAAGTATGGCGTCAACGTGACCGCCGGCGACATCGACGGTGACGGGATGGACGAGATCGTCACCGGTGCCGGCCCCGGCGCGGTGTTCGGCCCCCACGTCCGCGGCTGGAATGTGGATGGCGGTCCGGCGTCGTCGATTCCCGGTGTGAGCTATTTTGCTTACGGGACACTCAAATTCGGTGTCAACGTCACCTGTGGCGACATCGACGGTGACGGGATGGATGAGATCATCACCGGCTCCGGTCCCGGGGTGATCTTCGGCGCCCATGTGCGAGGCTGGAATGTGGACGGCGGGGCAGCGGCAGCCATACCCGGGGTGAACTTCTTTGCCTATCCCGGGGCGCTCTACGGTGTCAATGTCGCCTGCAGCGATGTCGACGATGACGGGTACGACGAAATTCTCACCATGCCCGGCCCCGACCCGGACCAGCCGGCCCGGCTTCGGGCCTGGGACGTGGACGGCGGGTCAGCCGTTGCCGGCGCCATCGATTTTGATGCCTTTGAAGATCTCGCACTGGGGTATGGTGGAAACATGGCCGGCGGGAATTTTTAACCCGGCCCGCGTCCACGCTGGAACCCCCGCATGCTGAGCTTGATATTGAATTCTCGATGTGTGACCCTATTCCCGACAACATTGACGGGAAATGTGTGAAATGATGGAGTCTGTGAAGATGAAAAGACGTACCGTTTTAAAATCCCTGGCCGCGGCTCTGGGGGCTGTCCTGTTGTGGCCGGCCCGGATGGCCCGGGCCGGCAAGCTGGCCATCGGCATGGACAAATTGGATAAACTCAAGGACATCGGTTCGTCGATGACCATTAAGCTCAAAGACCGGATGGTACTCTTCATCCGTGACGGTGAGGACTCGGTCATCGGCTTCGACCCCACCTGTACCCACCAGCAGTGCACCGTTGAACACAAGGCGGGCAGTGACAAGATCGAATGCCCTTGCCACGGGTCGATCTATGACCTGGAAGGAAAGGTGCTCAAGGGGCCGGCGGAGGATCCGCTCCAACGTTTTGAAACATCCCTCAAGGATGGACGAGTGGTCATCGACATGGGGGACTGATCATCGGGAGGACCGAACGATGAACGGATCTGGCCTGCCGCATGGCGTGTTCCCTCGCATCCTCACTATCCTCGCCCTGTTCCTCGTCATCGCCATCGTTTCTCCGCTTGCCCCCTCAACGGCTCAGGAGGTGGGGGACGACGGCACGGAAGAGATCGAGGAGCTGGACAGCTTTGATGACTTCGAAATCGTCGAAGCCGATCCCGAACCGGGGGTGAAGGAACTGGCCGGGCGGATGCACCCGGCGCTGGTTCACTTTCCCATCGGCTGGATTACCCTGGTGCTGCTTCTCGACCTGCTGACCTTTGGCCTCGGCCGCCGTGAACTGGAAACCGCCGGGCTCTGGGTGTTGGCCTTCGGCGTTCTCGCCTTCATTCCGGCAGCGGCCTCCGGGCTCCTGCGGGCCGATACCCTGACGGTTTCCGCCGGTATCTACTACCCGGTGGAACTCCACCGCAACCTGGCATTCCTGGTGCTGCTGATCTGTCTCATTGCCCTGGTCACCCGGTTCAAGTCGAGGAAGAATCTCACCGGTGCCGTGCAGTGGGCCTACCTGGCCATGATGGTCGCCGCTGCGGGGTTGATCGGATTTGTCGGGCACCTGGGAGGCAAGATGGTCTACGGTGAGAACTTCCTCCCGTTTTAGCTCCCTAAAACGGTCGATCGGGAGTGTCGTTGTCAAAACCGGCCCGCTGCCACGCTGGTTCCGTGGGTCCAGTTGCCGTCCGAGGTCTCCAGGCCGAACCATTCCTCCACCACCGTGCCGTCATAGCTGAAGGCCTTGACCAGGTTGCCGGCAGCCGGGTCGGGGCCGGCGCCCACCAGGAGTTCCGTCCGCCCATCCCCGTCGAGGTCGCTCCGGGCCCAGGACCTGGCGCCGTAGCGCACTTCGGTGGTGGGCCAGGCAAAGAAGCTCAGGCCGGGCATGGGAGCCACCCCCGAGCCGTCATGGTTCCAGCCGCGAACGTGGGCCCCGAAAACAGCGCTGGGCCCGGGGGTGGTGATGATCTCATCCACCCCGTCACCATCCATGTCCCCGCACGCCACATTGACTCCGAATTTCAGGGTGCCGTAGGCGAAATAGCTCAGGCCCGGAATCGGCGCAACCGCACCGCCATCCAGGTTCCAGCCCCGGACGTGCGGCCCGAACACCGCCCCCGGCCCGGCGCCGGTGACCACCTCGTCGAATCCGTCGCCATCGATGTCCCCCGTAGCCACGTTCACTCCAAACTTGAGCGTTCCGTAGGAGAACCAGCTGGCCCCGGGTACGGTGCTGACCGTGCCGCTGCCATCGTAGTTGAAGGCGCGGACGTGGGGGCCGAAGACGGCCCCCGGCCCGGCGCCGGTGATCAGTTCGTCAAATCCGTCACCGTCGATATCACCGGCGGCCACGTTGACACCCCAGCGCGGTGTGCCGTAGGCGAGAAAATTGAGCCCGGAGAGGGGGGTGCCGCTGCCGTCGAATCCGCGCACGTGCGGACCGTAGATCGATCCTGGCCCGGCGCCGGTGATGATTTCAGACGCCGGGTCGCTGTCCAGTTGCCCCACCGTGATGTTGACCCCGAACTGGTGAGCGCCATAGGCGTTGAATTCACGGTCCCACGTCCCGTGATGGGCCGGCGTGGATAGCCGCACGGTGGGAGGGTTCGTCTCCGCCGGTCCCGGGCCGGTGACGATCCTGAATTCAGAGCTGTTCAGCGGGTAGTGAAACCCCATGTCCACCGGGTGGCGGTCCTGGATCGAGTCGGAGCGGGTGGCGCCGCCGGCCAGATCCGCGCCCCGGTTCCCCGCATCGAGGCAGGGGCTGTCCGCCGGCTGGCCGGCCGAAGCCTGGCTCAGATAGTGGTCGCCAAGCGGACCGGCGGTGAAGAGCGGGTCGGCATCGATATTGCCCTGGCCGCTCCAGCCGCCCTGGATGTCCGAATACCAGATGGCTGGCGCACCGGTGCCGGTGATGTGGATCTCGTTGTCCGAATAGGCCGTATTACCCCAGAGGATGGACCCGGTCACCGATATGGCCGAGCTGGTGCAGGCCAGGCCACCGCCCATGCCGGCATGGCAGCCGGTGATGGTGGCATTGGATATCCTCACCTCCGGGGAGTCGATGACGGCGATCCCGCCACCGGTGCTCGAGGCGCTACAGCCGATGACGATGTTGTTGATCAGTCGGGCCGCTGAACCGTTAATGCAGCCGATGCCGCCCCCGTCATCAGCGGTGGTGTTGATGACGATGTTGTCCATCACCGTGGGGGAGGTGCCGTCGCAGAGGATTCCGCCGCCCGCAGGGTAGTGGGAATTGCGAATGGTGAACCCCCGTACCACGGCACCAGGGCCTTCGCCATTGCGGAAATGGAAGGCGTGGGCCTCGCCCCCGTTGTCGATGATGCAGTTCGCCGGGCCATTGGCCGAACGGATGATCACGTCCCTGCCGTTGGTGCCCAGGTGGCGCCAGCCGGGACCGCCATAGACGCCGTCAGCCACCAGCACCGTGTCTCCGTCCCGGGCCGCTTCGGCGGCATCCTTGATGGTGGCGTAGTCCGCCGGCACGTGCAGGGTGGCGGCATGGGCCGCCCCTGCCACCAGAATGACGAGTGTACTCAGTATGTATCTGACTCTGGTCATTGTTTTTCCCCCTGATCTGGATTGCTGTAACGGGTGTTCGGACGCCCGGTGCCGCCTCGTTTCTTGGTCGCCCGGCGGGCCGGGCCGTTACAAAAAAAGAGCAATGGCAATGGAAACGATGGATAATAGTAAGGTGCAGGCTGGAGTCCGGTTGCCGGGAGGGGAACAACGGTGCCGGCGTTTTCGTTCATATGGTAGGCACCGCTGGTATCCTCCGGGGGTGATTCCAGGAACTGAAGCAGAACGCTCACACGGTCGGACGGTGGGGAGGAGCGATCCTGCATGGTGGGGAGGAGATTCCATGTACAGCGGGTTGAAAAGAGTAGCCTTGATTATCCTTGTCGGCCTCCTGGCCGCCGGACCCGTCCTGGCCCAGACCGGGAAGAGTCCGAGACGTATCGATGGCGCCCAGGCCTGCATGCATGTAAAGGCGGCCTTTGCCCGGGCCGTGGCGGATTGGAAAAGCCGGTCCAGCGACAACTACGATGCTCTCTCCTACACCCTCACCATCGATCTCGATATGGACGACCGGACCCTGGTGGCCCGGTGCGATGTGGGGGTGGAGAGCCGTGAGGCCGGCCTCACCGAACTCACTCTCGACTTCCTCGATCTCACGGTCACCGGGGTGATGGAAAACAGCACCACTGCCGTGAGCTGGGTCCACGAAAACGAGGAGCTTCGAATCACGCCCTCTTCGCCGATGAGCATGGGGGAATCGCGGGTTTTCTCCGTCTCCTACGAGGGGAGGCCACCCCGGGGACTCTTCTTCAGCCAGAGCAACGGCGGCACGGTTTACACTCACAGCCAGCCCGAAGACGCCCGGGCCTGGTTCCCCTGCCGTGACGTTCCCGACGACAAGGCTGACTGGTATCGCGGGCACATCACCGCTCCCTCGGAATTGCTGGTGGCCTCCAACGGCGATCTGCAGGGGATCGTGGACAACGGTGACGGCACCAGCACCACCAGCTACTATCTGGACTATCCGGTCCCCACCTACCTGGTGTCGGTTGCCGTTTCGGACTACCGGACCTTCGAGCAGACCTCGCCCAGCGGGATCCCGCTGAAGTATTTCGTCTATCCGGACCACTATGACGAGGCGGTCTACGACTGGGAGAACGTGCCCGCCATGTTCCAGTTTTACGAGACCGTGTTCGAACCCTATCCCTTCGATTCCTATGGCCACGCAGTGGCGCCCTTTGGCGGGGCCATGGAGAACGAGACCATGACCACCTGGAGCCCGAACCTGGTCTCCGGCGATCGGGCTTACGAGGGCACGGTGGCCCACGAGCTGGCCCACCAGTGGTGGGGCGACCTGGTGACCTGTGGCACCTGGATGGACATCTGGCTCAATGAGGGGGCCGCCACATACTTCGACGCCCTGTTCACCGAACATTTTTACGGGGAGGTGGCCTTCCGCGCCCAGATGATCAACAACCGCTGGGATTACTACCAGTGGGAGGAGGATTACGAGGGCCGCTTCCCGATCTACGACCCGGACTACATGTGGGGAGGGACCGTCTACAAGAAGGGCAGTTGGATCCTGCACATGATCCGCAGCCAGGTGGGGTTCGACACCTTTGTCGACATCTACCAGGAATGGGCCGACCGCTACCGCTATGAATCGGCCACCACCGCCGATTTCCAGCAGGTGATCGAGGATGTCACCGGCGAGGACTGGGACTGGTTCTTCGACCAGTGGGTCTACCTGGCCGGTTACCCCGAGTATCAGGTCAGCTGGAACACCTCGGCGGGCAACCTGTATCTCACCATCGACCAGATCCAGACAGTGGATGAGGTGACCCCGCTCTTCGACATGCCGCTGGACCTGTTGATCAGGACCCCGGCCGGTGATGTGGAAACCACCGTCCGGGTGGATCAGCAGTCGGAAACCTTCATCATCATGATTCCTGCCGATCCCACCCGGGTGATTCTCGATCCCGGGATGAAGGTTCTGTGCAAGGTGCAGAGCGAAAACGGGATGGTGGTGGCCCCGGGCCCGGATGTGGACAACCGGCCGGTGGTGCAGGCCTTCGGTCCTTTCGGTGCCCCCCTGGGACCAGAAATCACCGCCTACGGCGTTCCCAGTTACGGGGCCAACGTGGGTGCGGGGGATCTGGACGGGGACGGCTATGATGAGATCCTCACCGGTGCCGGTCCCGGGCCCGTCTTCGGGCCCCATGTCCGCGGCTTCGAGGTGGACGGCACGCCGCTGCCCGGGGTGAGCTTCTTCGCTTACGGCACTCCCCGTTGGGGGGTCAACGTCTGTGCCGGTGATGTGGATGGCGACGGGTTTGACGAGATCATCACCGGCGCCGGACCCGGTCCGGTGTTCGGGCCCCATGTCCGTGCCTTCGACTATGACGGTGCCGCGCCGGTGGTGCCGGTGCCCGGGGTTTCATATTTCGCATACGGCACGTTGAAGTATGGCGTAAATGTGGCTGCCGGCGACATGGATGGTGACGGCTTCGATGAAATCGTCACCGGTGCCGGACCGGGCGCGGTGTTCGGCCCCCACGTCCGCGGCTGGAACGTGGACGGCGGTCCGGCCACCGCAATTCCCGCGGTGAGCTTTTTTGCCTATGGCACTCCTCGCTGGGGGGTGAACGTGACTTGCGGCGACATCGACGCGGATGGCATGGCTGAAATCATCACCGCGCCCGGCCCCAGTCCCACATTCCCCAGCCATATCCGTGCCTTCAACTATGACGGATCCGCCGTGACCCCCGTTGACGAAATCAGTTTCTTCGTTTTTGGCACCGGGTACGGCGCCCGGGTGGGCTCCGCTGACATGGACGGTGACGGCACCGAAGACATCCTCGTCGCTCCGGGCCCCCAGGAGGGTATCGGTGCCTGGGCGGCGATCATCACCCTCGACTCCGAGGGGCGGGGGGTATTGCATTACGCGTTCGAGGCGATTCCCGGGATGGAGCGTGGGGGTAACCTGGCCGGTGGCCGGTTCCCGCTGGACGGGCGCGGCAGGCATGATGTTGCGACGCCCTCGGTGGGCCCGATTGCCCATCCGCGAGTCTCCGCCGGCGATTTCGCGCCGAGGCCTGCAGTCAGGTAGCCGCGGCAACAGTATGGTGGCTCGTCCGTACGCTGACGTTTTTCGCAGATGTCATTGAGCATGGGACGGGCCTGTTCCGGGAGGAGATCAGGCCCGGCGGCTGGCCCTGGCCCGGGCCGGGCTTCTCCCACCCCGGTGGAGTGGACTGCCCCGCCGTGCCGCCGGCCGGGGCAAGCGGGCCCTGGAGGCGGCACACCTGGTGATCGGCCGCTTCGGCTATCTCCAACTGGACACCGTCTCCATTGCCGGGGCCCGCAGCCACGTCATCGTGCTCCTCTCCCGCCTCGAAGGATTCGACCCCTCCCTCGGCGAAGAACTGTTGCGGCCGGGGGCCCCGCTGTTCGAATACTGGGGCCACGAAGCCAGCTGGATTCCTCTCGAGCTGTACCCCGTCTTCGCGTTTCGCCGGCGCGAGTTCCGCACCCACCCCTGGTGGGGTGATCTGCTGGCCCGGCACCCGCAGGTGGCACAGCGGCTCCGCCACCGGATCAGGGCGGAGGGGCCGCTCTTTTCCATCGAGATGGAAGGGCGGGGTAGCCGTGGATGGTGGGATCTCAAGACGGCGAGGCGGGTGGCCGCGGCCCTCTGGTCCAAGGGGGAGCTGGCCATCCGCGAGCGGCGAAATTTTCAGCGGTCCTTCGACCTGGCCGAACGGGTGATCCCCGCCGATCTGCTCCAGCAGACCATGAGCCTGGAGGCCAGTCTTGACCGGTTGCTGCTCCTGGCACTGGAAGGCCACGGGTGGGCCACCACGGGGACCCTGGCCGCCACCTGGCGTCTGACCAACCGCCGTGAACAACTGGCGGCGGCCCTGGGGCGGCTCACCCGCCGGGGAGAGGTTCTTCCCTGCTCTGTGGAGAACCCGGAGGGACGTCCGGTGGCGGGGTGGATCCGGCCCACCGACCTGGATCTGGCCCATGGGCTCGACCGCCTGCGGCCCCGGCGGGACCGGGGAGTGCTCCTTTCTCCCTTCGACCCGCTGCTCTGGGACCGGACCCGGGTGCGGCGGCTGTTCGGTTTTGACCAGGTGCTGGAAATCTTCAAACCGGCAGCCAAACGGCGTTATGGATACTACTGTCTGCCGGTGCTGGCCGGCGAGCGGCTGGTGGCCCGCTACGATCTCAAGGCGGACCGCAAAAATGGTGCACTCCGGGTGCTTTCCTGCCATTTCGAGGGGGCCGACCCCGGTTCTCCGGCCACCGCGGCCGACGGAGAAGCAGCCCGGAACGCCCTCCGGCGCTATGCTTGTGCCCTGGCTCTCGAGCCCTCTTGGTAACCCCCTTTATTCAGTGTAGAATCAGGCCTTCTTCAAGATATTGTTCCATCATTTTCTGTTACGGGAGACAACGAGATGAAAAAGTGGATCTGCACCATTTGCGGTTACGTTCACGAGGGCGATACGCCTCCGGATGCCTGCCCCCAGTGCAACGCGCCGGCTGAGAAATTCGAGGAGCAGGGCGGCGGCGAGGAGATGGCCTGGGCCGATGAGCACCGGATCGGTGTGGCCAAGGACGTGGACCCGGACATTCTCGCAGGCCTGCGGGCCAACTTCACCGGTGAGTGCACCGAGGTGGGCATGTATCTGGCGATGAGCCGCCAGGCCGAGCGGGAGGGCCTTCCCGAAGTGGCCGAGGCCTACAAGCGGATCGCATTCGAGGAAGCGGAACATGCGGCCAAGTTCGCCGAACTGCTCGGGGAAGTGCTGGTGGCCGACACCAGGGAAAACCTCAAGGCCCGGGTTGCCGCCGAGCATGGCGCCTGCAAGGGCAAGAAGGACATCGCCACCAAAGCCAAGGAACTTGGCTACGACGCGATTCACGACACGGTGCACGAGATGTGCAAGGATGAGGCGCGCCACGGCCAGGCCTTCAAGGGCCTTCTGGAGCGCTATTTCTAAAGATACGTCACCGTAAACACCTGGGCCGCCCGTCAACAGGGGAACCTGACCTCCCTGGAGACGGGCGTTCCTGTGTACGGGGTCCGTCTGTTCTCACTCGTCTTCCTGGGGAAGGTAGCCGAGATTCTGCAGTTGTTCGATGCGGGCACTTTCGGCGGGGTCGTGCCGTGAGAGATTCCGACGATTTATCTGGAACTCTTCGGTGGTGTGCGACTTGACCATTCGCGGCTGGCTGTCGATCTGAAATCCCTCGGCAAAGATCTGTTCCAGCACTTGCCCTTCCATGTCGCGGCCCAGGGGCACACGGAGCATGGCCAGGATGGTGGGCGCCAGATCGTAGACGCTGCCCACCGTGGGCAGGTCTTCCGGTTGGAGGGCTGCCGGGGCGACGGCATCCGCTGCCGGCTCGATATACGGTCCCGCCGCGATGAAGATCCCCGGCGGCCCCTCGCGGTGGTGGGCGGAGTTGACGTCCATGGGAAGGTCGTCCGGGTCGAACGGGTTATCCTGGTTCACCGGCACCATACCGTGATCGGAGATGATGATTACGGTGACATCCTCGGAGTAAAGATCGATCAACCGGCCGATTTCAGCATCGAGCCAGGAATAGTAGTCGGCGATCACATCCCGGAAGTTGGCGATCTGTTCGGCGGTTGGCGGGTGGTCATACAACTCCGGTTTCATATAGCGGAAGAAACGGTGTCCCGCCACGTCCGAACCGCCGAAGTAGACCATGGCCAGGTCGAACGGTTCCTCTTCGGCGATCAGCCGGCGGGTTATCCGGGCATAGGTCTGGTCGGCACGGAAAGACCAGCGGCAGTTGGACCAGAGCCGGTCGCTCAGGCGGGAGAGGGGATGTTCAAATTCACCGAAGATCTCCTCGGTGAGCGTGGGCAGCTCGGTTTCCACTTCTCCCAGAGTGGCCATCACCTGGCTCTCCAGCTCCGCAGGGTAGACCTGCCCGGCCACACCCGGACGGAGCATACCCTTCCAGGTATTCCTGCCCTTCGAGGTGTCGATCTGGTCCATGGTGTTGGTTTGGGCTACCATCACCCCGTTCACCGGTTCGGCGGGCCAGGTCATCCACCAGCCCACCACGCAGACCCGTTTCTCGAAATCGGATAAGATATTCCAGAGGGCGGCGGCTGACCGGTGGCTGTTGTCGTAGAGCCTGGTGTTGTTCCGCTGCCGGGTGTTGGCGAACCCGAGAATGCCGTGGGCCTCTTTCGGCATTCCGGTGGCCACCGTGGTCCAGATCACCGGCGAGTCGGTGGGGACGAGGGTTTCCAGTTTGCCGTAGCGCCCGGCTGCCATCAGTCGTTCGCAGGTGGGCATCCGGCCTTCAGCAATGAGCGGCAGAGCCAGGTCCCAGTCGATGCCGTCCACACCCACAACCAGAATCGGCGAGCTCACCGGCTGGTTGCGCCAGGATTCGCAGCCGGATGAGACAACGAAGAGAAGCAGGATGGTCAGCAGGAGGGGTACAAAAAAAACAGGTTTGAAGTTTTCGCGCACGAGATGCCTCTTTATCAATGCTCGAAAACCAACCCATGTTCCGAGACTTAATCCGAAAATTTATTTTAGCATACGTATGAAGGGCACGGAAAGTTAATCCTGAGGAATCAACGTTTTATCAATGGGGGATATTCGCCATGCGCAAAGTGCTGGCCTTTGCCGGAAGCAGCAGGCCGTCCTCGGCCTGGGAGCCGAGCTGGTCCGGACCCTGGAGAAGCTGAAGGGGTGACCGAACCTGTTTCTCAGCTTGACCGGTTGGTGACATCCAGGAAGGGGAGGAAGAACCGCCGGGCCAGTGAATCGGGAAAGGCCTCGTCCCCGTCAAAGCCGATCCGCTCCGGTTGCCGCCGGTCCTCGGGGAAATACGCGGTGCCGAAGAGCCAGTCCCAGAGGCTGAAGACAATGGCGTAGTTTTGTCCCCAGCGACCGTGCAACTCCACGTCGTGGTGCCAGAGGTGCATCCGCGGCGAGTTGAACAGGAAGCGGAACGGACCCCAGGAGATGTTCAGGTTGGCGTGGTTGAGATGCCCGACAGCGGTGGCGATGGTGGCCACGATAAGGATTGCCTGCCAGGATGCCCCGAGGAGCGAAAGCGGGACATATTTCACCGTGTTGTAAACGAGCACTTCCACCCAGTGAAATCGGAAATTCCCGATCCAGTCCATCACCCTGATCGAATGGTGCAGCCGGTGAAAGCGCCAGAGCCATCCCACCCGGTGGAGCAGGCGGTGAACTCCGTATTCGATCAGGTCGGCCGCCACGAGAAATATCGGGATCTGGGCCCATAGCGGCAGGGGTTCAATCAGGGCGGCGTGATCCACCGGGGCCTGCATCAACAGTGAGCAGACCCGGCAGTCGATTTCACAGATCCAGGCATACAGAAATGCCGAGAGGTAGCCGAAACAAAACCCGTTAAAAATCAGCCAGAAGACATCCTGTCCCAGTTGCGGTCTGAACAGAGGTTGCTTCCGGCGCCAGGGGGCGACTCGCTCGAGAAGCAGAATACCCAGTGAGATCACTGCGAGATTGAACCAGTACTGGTGGTAAATCATGGGCTGATCACGTCACCGGGGAGAGAGGTATTCCACCATTGCCTTACGGCCTGATTGTACCACAGTGTGATAAACTGGTCGCACCTGTCACACAGTTGGAACAACGGGACCGCCGCCGATACTCCACACCACCATGGGGGACCAATCATGCACCCTGACGGTCGGAAGAATACCGAACCGCTGGTTCTGCTCGCCTTGTGCCTGCTGGCCCTGGTTGTTTCCGGGATCGGCCCTTTTGACCGGGTGACCTGGCTGATGGAGGTGGCTCCGGTACTCATCGGCGCCCCGTTGCTGATCCTCACCTGGAACCGCTTCCAGCCCACGCCGTTGCTCTACCGGCTGCTCTTCCTCCACGCCCTGATCCTGATTCTCGGCGGCCACTACACCTATGCCCGGGTGCCGCCCGGCTTCTGGGTCCAGGACCTCTTCGATCTCGGCCGCAACCACTACGACCGGCTGGGGCATCTGGCCCAGGGGTTCGTCCCGGCCATCCTGGCCCGGGAGGTGCTGCGGAAAAAGGTGCCGGCGCTGCGGGGCGGCTGGCTCTTCTTCCTGGTCACCTGCGTCTGCCTTGCCTTCAGCGCCTTCTACGAGATGATCGAGTGGTGGGCGGCACTGGCCGGGGGGGAAGCAGCCGAGTCGTTCCTCGGCACCCAGGGCGATGTCTGGGATACCCAGTGGGACATGTTCCTCGCCCTGCTGGGCGCGCTGCTCTCGCTGACCCTGCTCTCACGGCTCCACGACCGGCAGTTGGAGCGTCAGCGGAACAGGGAGGCCGGCTGATGACCGACCCGCGGGTCGAAGAAATCCTCAACCTGCTCCAGCCGGCAAAAGGGAAGCAGCTCTGGTATGGCGGGGCCACGGCCGCCGGTTCGCTGCGCGGAGTGGGTGTCGAGGAGGCGGCCTGGAAACCGGCCCCGGACCGCCACAGCATCTGGGCCCTGGTGCTCCACCTGGCCTACTGGAAATATGCCGTGCGCCGGATTCTCGAGGATTCGCCCAAGGGCGCCTTCCCCCGCAAGCCGTCCAACTGGCCGGTGGTGCCGACGGAGGCAAGCGAGGATCTGTGGAAGAAGGACCGTTTGCTGCTCCGCGATGAACATGAGAATCTACTGGCAGTGGTGCGCGCTTTCGACCCCCGGCGGCTGGACGAGATCGCCCCGGGCAGCGGCAGTTACCGCTTTGCCGACCTGATGTTCGGCGTGTCGACCCACGATCTCTACCACACCGGCCAGATCCAGCTGGTCAAGCGGCTTTACCGCGGCCGGCAGTTGGGGAGCTAAGCCATGGACATTCTCTCGGTATCGGTGACCCTCTTCCTGATCATGGACCCCTTTGGCAACATTCCGGTCTTTCTCCCTCTGCTGGAAAAGGTGCCGCCGGGCCGACGGCGGCTGATCATCGTCCGTGAACTGCTCATCGCCCTGGCGGTGATCGTGGGGTTTATTTTCTGCGGCCGTTACCTGATGGCCCTCCTCGGCCTGGACCAGGCAGCGGTGAGCATTGCCGGCGGCATCATCCTCTTCCTCATCGGTCTGCGCATGGTCTTTCCTCCGGCGCAACGGCCGGCGGAGAAGGACCTGGACGGCGAACCGTTCATCGTGCCGCTGGCCATCCCGCTGATCGCCGGGCCCTCCCTGCTGGCCGTTCTGATGCTCTGGTCCACTGCTGAGCCCCAACGGCTTTTTGACCTGCTCATCGCTGCGCTGATCGCCTGGGGCGCCACCTTCCTGGTGCTCTTCAGCGCCACCTTTCTCATCCGCTTCCTCACCCGCCGCGGCCTGGTGGCGGTGGAACGGCTGATGGGCATGGTGCTGGTGGCGCTTTCGGTGCAACTCTTCCTGGACAGCGTTTCAGAGTTCCTCAAGTGATCGGGCCGGGAGACTGGCATGGACAGGCTGGAGCAGATCAACGCCGAGACCCGGGAGGCGGTCAACCGCGCAGCGCGAACCTACCACGACCGTTTCCACAATGAACTGAATGACAAGCCATACGACCGGCAACTCCTGGACCGCTTTGCCGCTCGTTTCCACAAGGATTCGCTGATCCTCGACGCCGGTTGCGGCCCGTCGTTTCACATCGGCCGCTACCTGCTGGACCGGGGGGTCACCGTGGAGGGCGTGGACATTTCGGACCGGGCGGTGGCCCTGGCCCGGGAACTGAATCCCGGTGCCGTCATCCGGGTGGGCGACCTGGGAGCCATGGACGCTGCCGACGAAAGTTACGACGGCATCCTTTCCTACTATTCGATCATCCACACGCCGAAAAGATATATGGGCCGGCTGTTCCGTGAGTTCCACCGCCTGCTTCGTCCCGGGGGGGCTGTGCTGGTGGCGGTGAAGGTGGGGGAGACCGAGGGGTGGATGGAGGACGTCCTCGACACCGGTGCCCGGATCTGGTTTGCGTATTTCACCGAGGAGGAGGTAACCGGCCACTGCGAACGGGCCGGTTTCAGGATCGAGTTCATCGAGCGGCGCAATCCTTACGATACGGAGATCGAGAACGACAGGATCTATGCCATAGGCGTGAAGGACTGATCTGATGGCTCCACCGATGTCGAAAACCGGATGGCTGGCCGCGCTTCTGCTCTGCGGGGTGCTGCCCCTTGTGTCTTTGCCCGGCGCCCGGGCCTGGGATGACCGGTTGACCAGCGCTGTTCGCTATGGCGACCTGGATCTGGCCGTGACCGGTTTCAACGGTCCGATGCTGACCGTATTCCAGGGCAACGGTGACCTGACTTTCCAGGCGCGCCGTGAGTATCTCGAGGATTACAGTGGGTCCTCGCTGGCGCTGAGCGACGTGGATGGTGACGGTGATCTGGATGTCGCCGTGGGCAGTGCCAATTCCGACTTCGTGGCGATCCTGCTCAACAGAACCCTGGGTCCGAGATACATCGTCACCGGGCCGGGGCGTGGTGAGGGAAACCCGCCGCTGGTCAGGCTGTTCGATCCGACCAACACCACTGGCCTGCTGGCCCAGTGGACCGCTTACGGCGCCGACAAATACGGCGTGAACGTGGCCTGTGGCGACCTGACCCTCGATTCGAACACCGAGGTGCTCACCGGTCCCGGGCCGGGGGAGATCTACGGGCCCCAGGTTCGCGGTTTCCTCGAGGACGGCACTCCCATACCGGAAATCTCTTTCCTGGCTTACGGTACATTGAAGTTTGGAGTGAATGTGGCTTGCGGCGATGTGGACGGGGACGGGATCGACGAGGTGCTCACCGGCCCCGGACCGCGGGAGGACTACGCCCCGCGGGTCAGGGCCTTCAACTGCGACGGCGGTGCCGCCACTCCGGTGCCGGGTGTCGACTTCCTGGCCTACAATCCCGGCCTGTTCAGTCACGGGGTCAAGGTGGCCGGGGTCGGCCCGCGGTAAGGTTCGCCTGTCATTGGGATTGGCGCCTGTCATTGCGAGCGTAGCGAAGCAATGACAGGCGCCTACTTCTCCAGGTAGCCCAGGGCCCGCAGCTGGTCGGCCAGCCTGGGGGTCAGGTCCCCCTGGCGGATATCGTGCGCTGAGCCCCTGAGGTAGGTCTGGTCCATCCAGCGCCAGAGCGCGTCCTTCAGCTCCGTCTCCGCTGACAATCCGTTCCCAGCCAGGTCGTTCATCTCCCCGGGGTCGGTCTCCAGGTCATAGAGCTCATAGACCACCACCCGGGAACGGTAGGGGTTGGACAGCGGGCCGCCGGTCCAGACCCGCAGCAGTTCCTCCATGGCCCGGTCGGTGGCCACCCATTCCTGTTTCACGGTCATGATCAGCTTGTGCCGGCGGGTGGTCACCGAGTGGGTCTGGTAGCCGTAACGGTAGTTGCCGATGGTGAAGTGGTAGGGGTAGGGTGAATGGTGTGGATCACCGGCGAGTTGCGGGCCCAGACTGAGGCCCTGGTGGGCGGGGTCGATACCGAAACCAAACAGCTCGCGGAGAGTGGGCAGGACATCAACCAGACTCACCGGGTCGGTGACCAGGAGACCCTGGGGCAGTTCCGGGTGGATGAAGTAGAGCGGCACGTGGGCCGTCGGTTCGTAGCAGTTACGGCCATGGGCGAAATACTCTCCGTGCTCGCCCAGTTCCTCCCCGTGGTCGGCGGTGAGCACCACCAGGGTGTGATCCAGCAGTCCCAGTTCATCCAGCTTCTCGAAAAGCAGGTTGAGGTTGTCGTCGATGAAGCGGATCTCCGCGTCATACTGGGAGATGAAGTACCGGGCGTTCTCCCGTCGTTTTTCCATCGGCCCCAGGGTCAGCATCTCGGTCTCATCTGGCGGTGCGACCCCGGGATCGTCGAGGTAGAGGCCTTTGTACTTGTGCGGGACGAGGTAGGGCGAATGGGGGTCCTTGTAGTGCAGCCAGAGAAAGAACCGCTCGCCGGCATTGGCTGTCAGCCAGTTGAAGGCGCTGCGGTTGACGATCCTCGATTCGGCCAGCTCGTCCTCGGGGATGCGGAAGGCGAGCATTTTGAACTGGTCAAAGCCCTGGTCGAAGTTGAAGCGGGGGCCCACCACCGGCACGGTGACAAAGGCCGCCGTGCGGAAACCTTTATCCCGGAATTGTTCAGCCATGGTGACGTTGAAATCCTGGAGGATGTCGCGATTGTTCAGCGTCCGGTTGGTGGGCGGGTAGAGGCCGGTCATCAGGGTCGCCACGCTGGCCGCGGTATTGGTTCGCTGGGTGATGCATCGTTCGAAGCGGACCCCGTGTTCGGTCAGGTCGGCCAGGGTGGGTGAGGTCTCTCGGGAATACCCGTAGGCCGAGGTGTGATCGGCGCGCAGGGTGTCCACGGTGATCAGCAGGAGGTTGGTCCCATCGGAATCGAAGAGCGGGGACGCCTCCGGGCCGACGACGGTACTGGTTTCAACCGGTCCGGTCGGGGCCGGAGACCCGCCACGGGTGAAGAATATCCCGCCGGCCAGGACCAACAGGACCAGGGTGACGGCCATGGGCTTCGGGATCCAGCGCTGCTTGCGCGTGGCCAGCAGCCAGGCCATGAGACCCACCGCCAGGGCGGCCGAGCCGGCGATGGTGTAAACCGGCCAGACCGGAGTTGCGACCACATCCTTGGTGGTGATGGGGCCGGTCTCCAGCAGTGTGGTGAGGCCGAAACCGCGCCAGGAGAAAAGGGCGAACCAGGCCAGGGCCGACCCCAGTGCGGCCGCCGGCCGGGGCCGGCGGAACAGCAGGGTCAGCAGCCAGGTCAGCATCCCGCCACCCAGCGCCATCAGGGCGGCGTAACCGCTGATCGCTGCGGTGAAGAAACGGACCTGCCCCACCGGCAGCTGACGGTAGATCACGGCGGCGGCGATCCCTTCGATGAGGGCGGCGGCCAGGGCAATGAGCAGGACCACGTCCAGACGGGATTTGATCGGTTTGACGTCGGGTCTGTTCATGCCGGCGTGTACGTTTCCCAAGCCTTCAGGCTGTGCCTCCGGGCACGTAGTAGAATATCGCCATGAAGTGGCAGATGCTGCCGCCGAGAACGAAGAGGTGCCAGACGGCGTGATTGTAGGGCAGCTTCTTCCAACCGTAAAAGATCAGGCCGCCAGTGTACAGTATGCCGCCGGAGAAGAGCCAGACCAGCCCGGCCGTGGGAATGGTGGCGATCATCCGGTGCAAGGCGATGACGCAGAGCCAGCCCATGATTACGTAAACCGCGGCCGAAACCTTGCCCCAGCGCCCGGTGTTCCTGATCTTGAAGATGATGCCCAGGATGGCCAGTCCCCAGATCACCCCGAAGAGGGCCCAACCCCAGCCGCCGCGAATGGAAACCAGGGTAAACGGGGTGTAGGTGCCGGCGATGAGAATATAGATCGAGGCATGGTCAAAGAACTTGAAGGTCTTCTTTGTTTCCGGGTTGGTCAGCCCGTGATAGAGCGTGGATGCGAGGTAGAGCAGGATCAGTGAAGCTCCGTAGACGCTGAAGCTGACCACCTGCCAGGGGTCGCCGCGAAGGGCCGCCAGGTAGACCAGCACCACCAGGCCGGCCACACTGAGGGCGACACCCAGGCCGTGGGTGATACTGTTGGCGATCTCCTCGCCGATGGTGTATTCCTGCTGCATTGTCATCCTCTCGCGTACGTTGATGTCGGAGCAGTCATTATAGTGCATGCAAAAATTGGGGTCAGGCACTTTTCATTTGCAGTGAACTCTGTCAGATCCGTTTTGCGTTCGTGAATATGAATGGTGCCAGGCACCATCCATTTTCACTATCAACCCGGGGTTCCTGATGGAGTGCAAATGAAAAGTACCTGACCCCGATTTTTTGCATTTATTGGTGCAGTTACCCACTCAGGATCGCAGGTTCAGGGGTTCGCCGACATGGGGGATGTCCACGGTGGTACTGTCCTGCAGGTGCTCTTTCATCCAGTCCACACTGGCGTCTTCGCCGTGAATCAGGATGGTGCGGCGGGGGGCGAAGTGGTTCGCCACTTCCAGCAGGTGGCCGCGGTGGGAGTGGGCCGAAAAGCGGTAGCTCTCGATGGACCGGCAGTGGACACGCACCGTTGCGGCGTCGGGACCGAAATTGATCTCGTCCCCCTTTTCGGCAACCAGGACCCGGGCGCCCAGTTCGCCGGGGGCGACGTAACCGACAAAGAGGATCGCGTGTTCCCGCCAGCCAAGCATGGCCTCGGCAAAGTGGGCCGAGGGGGTCTCCTCCTTCATCATCCCGTTGGTGGCGATGATGATCGAGGGGTGCTCCAGGATCCGCATCACCCGGCGGCGGGTGAACTCCCGGTCCCGCCGCTCCCAGGGCTTACCCGGAGGGTAGATCTCCAGAACACGATACCCGGTGTGGAAGTGGTGGAAGCCCCCTTCCTTTTTTGGCTGAAGCAGGTGGGGGAAATTGTCGTATATCCGGTTCACGGCCCGGCCCAGACCGGAGATGCGCACCGGCACCCGGGGCAGCTCACCTTTCTCCATCAGCCGGGCCACCATGGCCAGCATCTCCTGGGTCCGCCCCAGGGCGAAGGAGGGCACCAGCACGCTGCCTCCGCGGTTCAGCGCCTTGCGCGCCTGCTTGGCAAAGCGGCTGATCTCCCGCCGCCGGCTGACCCGCTCGGCTTCTTCGTCACTGCCGTAGGTGGTTTCGAGAATCAGCGCATCCACCGGGCGGTCCAGTTCCGGCAGGCTGGCCCCGCGGTGGACCTCCTGGGGGGCGAGGTTGATGTCGCCGCTGTAGGCCAGGGTGAACGTGCCGTCGGTGAGCAGGATTCCGGCGGCCCCCAGAACGTGGCCCGCTTCGAAGAAACAGGCACGCACCGGCCCGGCCACGCTGAACCACTCGCCGAATGTCTGGCCGTGGAAGCGGAGGATCTCGGACAGGGCATCGATGCCCTCGTGGGACCAGTGGGTCTCGAAATGGCGGTGGTTGTCGAAGTCGCGGTGCCCGAGCATGGAGAGCACCGAAACCGTGTTGTGCAGCATCCGCGAGGCCACTTCAACGGTGGCTTCGGTGCAGAAGATTGCCGGCGGGCGGTATTCGCGGGCGATGTAGGGCAGGCCGCCCACGTGGTCCAGGTGGCCGTGGGAGATGAGCACCGCGTCCAGCTGCTTCAGCTGGTCCAGGGGCTCGAGCAGCGGCAGGGCCGAATACCCTTCACGGCTGGGGTGCATTCCGGCATCGAGGAGGATCGATACCTCCCCCCAGCGGAGCAGAAAGGCGTTGGCGCCGATCTCCTTGCCTCCACCGAGGGGGGTCAGCTGAACCGCGTGCTCGCTCATCGTCCTCTGTTGCAGCGGCCGCGGTCCAGCGTGTGATTCTGCCGGATCAGGGCCTGGCCGCCGTTGCGTTTGCCCCGTGAGTCACTCCGGCGTCGAACGCGTCGAAGTCGATGGCCGGCATCTGGGTCAGGCTGCCGCCGTCGAAGTTCCAGCCGCGGATGCAGCTGCCGGCGTTCGGGTCGGGGCCCTCACCGCTGATGATCTCACAGATGCCGTCGCCGTCAAGGTCGCCGCATCCCACCCGCGCCCCGAAGCCGGCTTCCCCGTAGGCGAAGAAACTGACCTCGGGGACGGCGATGGCTTCGCCGCCCTGAACGCCAAAGGCCCGGATGTGGGTGCCCATCACGGGACCTGGACCGGCTCCGGCGATGATCTCGGCCCGTCCGTCGCCGTCGATATCACCCCCGGAGACATTAACGCCCCAGAGCTGGGTGCCGAAGGCGAAGAAACTGGCCCCGGAGGCCGGGGAAGTGGTGCCGTCCACATCCCAGCTGCGGATGTGTGCACCGTAGATCGGTCCCGGGCCGGCACCGGTGATGATCTCATCGGTACCGTCGGCGTCGATATCGGCACAGGCCACATTGACACCCCACTGGGGCGTGCCGTAGGCGAAGAAGCTCACTCCGGACATGGCGGTCACCGTGGTGCCGTCGTAGTTCCACCCGCGCACGTGGGGGCCGAACACCGCACCGGGGCCGGCGCCGGTGACGATTTCATCCACGCCGTCACCGTCGATGTCGCCACAGGCCACGTTCACGCCGTATTTCAGGGTGCCGTAGGCCTGGAAGCTCACCGCCTGGATGGGTGTGCCGTCCAGTTCGAAGGCGCGCACATGGGGGCCGAACAC